>JACCDJ010248553.1_pt1 | contig 11902 bp, 16 predicted proteins | sample 7444481 | NCBI WGS metagenome assembly JACCDJ01 (sample SAMN15323435, study PRJNA562643) | freshwater metagenome | isolation source: river surface water | place: USA:Blue River Watershed | collected 2017-08-15 | reverse complement strand
CTCGAACATAAAGCGCCAAATGTCGCGACGCTTGATGGTGCCACCGGCGAAAGCGACCTTGCCAAACAGGATTGACGTCGAGCCACGCACCAGAGTGTTGTCGACGTCAAAAAACGCTGCCTCAATCTTGGGCGTTAGGTCTTTTGGCTCTGGCACCGGCTTAGTCTATTCCGCCAATTAGAGGACTTAGGCTGTATTCGTGCCAGAACAAATTCAACTCACCATGGTGGTCCGTCAGGGTTGCCACCTCTGCGAGGTGGCGGAGAACGATTTGGCGAGGGTGCTTGGCCGTTTCAGTGCAGAGTATCCAGACACGGGTTTCGAAGTTGACCTGGTTGAAATTGACGCAAGGCCAGAGTTTGAGAAATACACCGACGACATTCCGGTGCTTCTAATCAATGGCAAACAGGTAGCGTTTTGGCGCATTCAAGAAGACCGAGTATTTGAGCAGTTGAGGAAATTGGTATGAGAAAAGTTGTCTTCTGGATCCTAAAGAACTTTTGGTTTCCAATCCTGGTTGCCGTCCTTGGCTCGCTCGCAAAGAAGCACACCTGGGCAGCCAAAGCACATAGTGCTGTCAAAAAACTTCCAATGTAGTTAGTGGTCTTCACCACAGCACAATTCACCCCTGATTTCTTGCTTGACGCGATTAGAGCGATTGGGATCTGAAACGGAGAACACAGCTGCATGGACACCAAACGATTTCCTTCAGTCAATGGCACGCGCATGGGTGATGGTTTCAGCAGGGATAAAAGCCCCCTAGTTATCAACGGATTTGCTATCTATACTGCATCTATACATGAAGGGAGATGGCATTGTGGCTGAAGTGGTAACTACCAAGACATTTCGAAATGGCGGATCACTAGCAATCCGCATTCCTGCCGGTTGGGTCAGTGACGGAGAGGTAACACTTACTCGCGATCCCAAGACCGGAGAAATTTCAGTCAGTCAGCGCTCTGCCAAGATGGCAGCGCTGTTGGCGGAATTCATGGAAAGAGGGCCCCTCGACGATCGGGTTTTCGAAGAAGCTCTAAGGCGCATTCCGAATGCCGATCAGCGAAGTGTGTTTGAACGTCAGGATGACGATGCTGCTGCTGGACACTGACATCTGCAGCTACGGCATCAGAGCAGTGCATGGAGTCTCTGAAAAGTTGGCTGCGACAAATTTCGGGGACTGGGCAATTTCCAGCATCACCCGACACGAATTACTTTTTGGCATAAAACTTCCTGGGGTGCCCGCCTCCCTAGTCGATGACGTAAACCGTTTTTTGGCCATAGCCACCACACTAAATTTCGACAATGCTGCGGCCGACGCCGCTGCATTGGTGCGAGTGCAACTGCGTCAACAGGGTAAGCACGCAGGCGATTTTGATGAGCTGATAGCGGGTCATGCCCTGTCCTTGGATGCAACGCTAATCACCAACAACACCAAGCACTTTGAAAATGTGCCTGGTCTGAAGCTCGAGAACTGGCTTTAGGGCTGCAGTCTGTTAGGGCCGCGGAATAGGAAGCTGGCCTCACGGATGTTTGGCAAATCTAGTAGCAACATAACCACGCGGGTTAGGCCCATGCCAAAGCCACCGTGGCTAGGAGCTCCGTAGCGGAAGAAGTCTAGGTAGAAGTTCAAGCCTTCAAGCTCAAGACCTTTATCCAAAACTTGCTTCTCCAAAACCTCAATGCGGTGCTCACGCTGCGCACCGGTGGTGATCTCCGTGCCCTTCCAAATCAAGTCGTAGCTGTTGGTTAGCTGGTCGTTGTCAGCGTGACGCATGTGATAGAACGGGCGGATGTTCTTTGGGTAGTCGGTGAGGAACACGAACTCGTGACCGTAGGTTTCCATGACGTGCTGAGCGATCTGACGCTCGCCCTCTGGGTCTAGGTCGCCATCCATGCGAGGAACCTTGTAACCGCGCGCTTCAACAATCTTGTGTGCTTCGGCCAGCGGGATGCGTGGGAATGGGGTGGCTGGAATCTGAATGTCGATGCCGTAGAGCTTTTGAATCTCTTCGCCATACTTTGCCTTCACCGCGGTGATGGCACGAACCAGCAACTGCTCCTGGAATTGCATGACGTCTTCGTGAGAGTCGATCCAGCTCATCTCCATGTCAACCGAGACGAACTCGGTAGCGTGACGTGAGGTGAACGATGGGTCGGCACGGAATACCGGACCAATTTCAAAGACTTTACCCAGACCCGCGCTCATCGCCATCTGCTTGTAGAACTGAGGTGACTGAGCAAGATATGCGTGAGTCTCGAAGTATTCGAGTTTGAACAGCTCGGCGTGGGACTCAGATGGCGAAGCCATTAGCTTCGGAGAGTGAATCTCGATGAAGTCGTTCTCTAGCCAGATCTCTCGCCAGGTCTTCTCAATCTCAGTCTGAACGCGCATCATTAGGTTTAGCTCTGGGCGACGAAGGTCGATAAACCTCCAGTCCAGACGCTTGTCGATAGAGGTGTCATCGGCAATTGGGCTGTCTGGGTTGGCTAGCGACACAATCTTCATGCCGGTGAGCAAGATCTCAATTCCGCCAAGCTTCACGCGCTCATCGTGCTTGAGGTTTCCGGTGATCTCGACGAAGGAGCCGTTGGACAGGCTTGAGACCTGATCGGCCAGGGCATCTTCATCGGCAGGACGTGGATAGGTGACCTGAACGCTACCGGTCTCATCGCGAATAATGATGAACTGAATGCGCTTTTGATCCCTGAGGGTTTCCACCCAACCACCAATGGTTACAGGGCCATCCGCTTGGGCTGCAAGCGAAGCGATGGTGTGGCGATTGAGCATGTGATTACCTCGATGGGGGTAGGCGTCTATTAGTTATTGAGAAGTTTAGCGAAGGTAGACTTAGGGCATGCCTGCCAACCGCCTTCACTTCGTTCGTCACGGCGAAGTCTTCAATCCTGAAGGCGTGCTTTATGAGCGCATTGAGGGTTTTCACCTCAGCGATCTAGGTCACCAAATGGCGCAAGCCGCAGCTAGCCAGCTTGCTGCCGAAAATCGCCAGATTGCCAAGCTTTACGCATCACCGCTTCAGCGCACCCAGGAGTCGGGAGCTCCGATCGCCAAGGAATTTAGGCTGGAGATTCAGCACGAACCCAGGGTTATCGAACCGTGGAACAAGTTCGCCGGTTACAAAATGGGCGGCAGGGCAATTCTCAAAAAACCTTCGCTTGCCCTGCACCTTTACAACCCGCAACGACCGAGCTGGGGTGAGCCCTATCAGGAAATCGCTCAGCGCATGACAGATGCGGCACTGAGTGCTTGGAACAGTGTTGATTCGGGGGATGTGGTTTTAGTTTCACATCAACTTCCCATTTGGATGCTTTATCGTTCCAGCCAGGGCTTAGCTCTGCCCCATGACCCAAGGGCTCGCAGGTGCTCACTTTCTTCGATCACCTCGTTCGAGGTGATGGATGGCAAGTTGGTGGAAGTTGCCTACCGAGAGCCCGGTTTAGAATTAGCGAACCAGCTTCGCAAGGCTGCAACAGACGGAGGTGCGGTGTGAAAAGAGAGACTCAGCGAGCAATCGCAATCACCCTCATAATCTTCATCTTCGGCACCATCGCGCTCAGCCTGGCAGGCTGTGCTTCGGATCCACTGGCCGAGCAGTTTCGCTCTGGCGACTCCAAAAACTACATAGCCGGCGATGGCACGGTGACCGAGTTTGCCAGCGAGCAAAGACCAACCTTCCTGCCTTTCAGCGGTGAAACCGAATCCGGTCAGATGCTTGACTCTGAGGCACTGGCTGGCCAGGTTGTGGTGATGAACTGGTGGTATTCGGCCTGTGCTCCGTGCCGGGCTGAGGCACCAGATCTGCAAGCCCTCTACGAAGAGTTTCAGGATCAGGGTGTGCAGTTTGTGGGCGTGAATGTTCGTGACACCTCCGAGACCGCACTGGCCTTTGATCGCAAATTTGGCATCAGCTTTCCATCAATCATGGATGCTCAGACCGGAAACGTCTCGCTGGCATTTCAAGGCATTGTCAGCCCCCAGGCGGTGCCCACCACCCTGGTGATTGACAAGCAGGGCAAGGTCGCATCTCGCATCCTTGGTCGCATCGACCCATCGATTCTCAGAACCTTGATTGAGACTGTGGTAGCCGAGTGAACCCAGCAGAGGTGGTACTAAACGGCTCGCTGTTGGCGGCCATGCCGATTGCATTGCTGGCAGGTTTGGTCACTTTTTTATCGCCCTGCGTTTTGCCCCTGGTTCCCGGCTACCTCGGCTATGTGTCTGGTGCAGCGCAGAGCAAGGCCAAGTTGGTGCTCGGTGCAATTTTGTTTGTACTTGGCTTCACGGCAGTATTTGTGACCCTCGGGGTGCTGGCTGGTTCGGCGGGACTGCTGTTTTTTGCCAATACCTTTTGGGTGCAGTTCGCCTTGGGCGCGCTGGTGACAATCTTTGGTCTTGCGATGATCGGGCAGTTTAGCTTTTTGCAGCGCACCGTCAAGATCCCTTTCAGCCCAAAGGTGGGTCTTGCTGGAGCACCGGTTTTGGGTGTGGTTTTTGCACTGGGTTGGACTCCTTGCATCGGGCCAACCCTGGCTGCGGTTTTGACATTGGCTTCCACCACTTCAGACCCGTTGCGCGGCGGCATTTTGGCAACGGTTTATTCGCTCGGAATCGGCATTCCATTTGTTTTGATTGCACTGGGTATGCGCTGGGCAGTAAGCAGCGTGGCATTTGTGAAGCGTCACATCAGAGCCTTCAACCTGTTTGGCGGTGGGATGTTGATCTTGATAGGTGTGCTATTGATGACCGGTTTGTGGGGTCAGTTCCTCACCTGGATGCAGGAGGTGAACAGTGGCTTCCAGCTCGTTCTCTAAGTTGACTTTCTGGCCAAGGTGGTTCTGGCGGCAACTTACCTCGATGCGTACCGCACTGTTCTTGCTGCTACTTCTGGCAATCGCAGCGGTGCCGGGTTCGATCTATCCGCAGCGCTCGGCAGACCCAAATGGTGTGCGAATCTTTTTTGACAACAACCCTGGTGTCGCTCGGGTGATGGATGATTTCCAGCTCTTCGACGTCTACACCTCGGTTTGGTTCTCGTCGATCTACATCCTGCTTTTCGTCTCCCTAGTTGGCTGTGTGGTGCCGCGAACCAAGGTCCACTTCGAGGCTCTCAAAGCAAAGCCGGTGCAAACCCCGCAAAACCTAAAGCGCATGCCAATTCACCACGAGATAACAGATCAGCCTGGCTACATTGAGGCGGCACTTGCGGTCCTAAAGTCCAAGCGCTATAAGGTCGAACTGCAGGGCAACTCGGTATCGGCAGAAAAGGGTTATAGCCGCGAGACCGGCAATTTGGTCTTTCACTTCTCCCTCATCGGAGTGCTGATTGCGGTTGGTGTCGGTGGTGGTCTGAGCTTTAGCGGGCAGCGCGTTTTGGTGGTTGGCGATAGTTTCGTGAACAACCTCGCCAGCTACGACTCATTCTCACCGGGGCCATTTTTTGACGAGACCCAACTTGAGCCATTCAGTGTGAAACTAGATGACTTCCAAGTTGTCTACGATCTGCAAAACCCAAATAACCTTGGGCAGCCAATCGACTTCATCGCGAGCGTCACCTCCGAGGGTAAGCAGTCTGAGGTTCGGGTGAACTATCCACTTGAAGCGCCGGGTGCCAGCATCTACCTAACCGGTAATGGCTTTGCACCTGTGATCACGGTTTTTGATGGTGAGGGAAACATTGCCTTTTCTGGGCCGAGTGTTTTCTTGCCGCAGGATGCCAACATGACTTCTCTGGGCGTCATCAAGGTTCCAGATGCACTGCCAGAGCAGGTGGGCATTATTGCCTTCTTCTACCCAACCGCCGAGCAGTTGCAATCTGGTGCATACACCTCGATCTATCCCGACCCGATTGATCCACTGCTGAGCATGAATGTCTACTCCGGTGATCTGGGTCTTGATGAGGGCATTCCAAAAAACGTCTTTGCGCTTGACACCGAAAACCTCGAAGTGGTGGCATCGCGTCAGGGTCCAAACGACCCACTCCAACTTCGCATCGGCGAGACGGTTGAGTTGCCAAACGACCTAGGCAAGGTGCGCTTTGATGGGCTACTCAGATTTGCATCACTCGATGTCGCCTACAACCCCGGTGGTGTCTGGGTGCTGTTCTTCGCAATGCTCTCGCTGTTCTCGATGGGGTTATCGCTATTGACCCCACGCCGCCGAATTTGGGTGAGACGCAATTCGGATGGGACAATTGAGCTTGCTGCTCTGGCTCGCAGTGATGACCCAAGGCTTGAAGAAGTCTTGAACGATATCCGCACACAAATCGAATCCAAGGTTGGAAGTAAATGACGATCGTTCTGAACGAGCCACTTTCTCAGATTTCGCTGCTGTTTGTATCGGCAGCGATGGCGTTTATCGCCCTGGCACTGGTGCTGTTCTCACTTCAGCTTTCCAAGCTGCTAGGTCAGAGCGCAGAAGAGCGTGCCAAGCTGTCGAACCTTGAGAAGATCGGGTTTGCTGTCACGGTGGTTGGAACCGTGGTGCTGGGTATTGGTGTCGTGTTGCGCGGTATTGCAGCCGGACGTGTGCCATGGGCAAATATGTACGAGTTCTCGATCTCAGCAGCGCTATTGATTTTGTTGGTTTACCTCACCTCGCTAAAGATCAAAGACGTGCGCTTTATCGCAACCTTCGTTACCGGTTTTGTTTTGGTGACGCTGTTTGCTGCGGTTTCACTTTTCTATGTAGAGGTAAAGACCATGATGCCGGCACTGCAGAGTTACTGGCTGGTGATTCACGTCGTGGTGGCAATTCTGGCCTCATCGTTCTTCTGCATCGCAGCCGGTCTGCACATCGCCTACCTGGTCAAGGCTGGTAATTCGGCTAAGCGACTTATGGAGCTGTTCCCGGCGCTTGAGCAGTTAGAGCGATTGGCCTACCGCTTCAACGTGGTTGGTTTCGTGCTCTGGAGCTTCACCTTGATTGCCGGAGCGATCTGGGCTGAGCGCGCCTGGCACCGCTACTGGGGTTGGGACACCAAGGAGGTCTGGACCTTTATCATCTGGACCCTCTACGCCGGCTATCTACACGCGATGGCAACCAGGGGCTGGAACGGTAAGCGAGCTGCCTGGTTAGGCCTGGTGGCATTCCTCGCGGTGATCTTTAATTTCACGATCGTGAACATGTTCTTCAAGGGACTGCACGTTTACTCAGGCCTCTAGAAGCGCAAAGCACCGCTCTAATCTCTCAAGCCACCACCGGGTTCGCTCCGGGCTAGCTTGGTATTTTTCCAGCAGATTCTGATCTGGCGATACCTCTCGCGGAGTAATTCGCCCTGCTTGAGGCGTAAGTGGCTCTGCACTGATATCTGATTCCATCAGGCTTAGCGTTCCCAGACCACAGTCAAATTCCAACTCGGGCAGGGCGGCGGCAAGGTAAGCGCCCTGGGCCAGACCAATGCTGGTCTCAAGGGCTGAGCTCACCACCGCAGGCATTCCAGTCTGCTTTGCAATCTCCAAGCAGCGTTCAATGCCACCCAGTGGCTGAACCTTGAGCATCACAATGTCGGCAGCATTTCGCCTTGCGACCTCAAGGGGATCTTCCGCCTTGCGAATCGACTCGTCGGCCGCAATCAAAACCCCGAGCTTTAGGTGAGCGATGGTCTTTCTGAGTTCCACCAATTCGTCAAGGGTCGCACAGGGCTGCTCAAAATAATCCAGCCGATCAAGTGGGATCTTGGCCAAAAGCTCTAGGGCTTGCTCGGGGGTGAAATTGCCGTTGGCATCCAGCCGTATCCGACAGTCGGGATAGCTCTTAACCACCTCTAGTACTCGAAGCACATCCGCAGATATGGGTTGCCCGGTCTCTGCGACCTTGATTTTTACGGTTGAGAATTCACCAAACTTTGAAAGCACCGCAGTCACCTGATCTGGTGTAACTGCCGGCAGGGTCGCGTTCACCCCAACCGAGGTTCGATGCAGTGGTGGAAGGTCCTGGTTCGCAAAGCTGATAGCGGCCGCTAGCCAATTACTGGCTTCTTGGTCTGAGTATTCAATAAATGGGGAGAACTCTGCCCAGCGCTTGCTGCCCTTGAAAATAAGCGCTTCACGATGGCTTAGGCCGCGGAATTTAGTCAGCATCGGGATGCTCACAACGCTGATTTGGGTTATTTTCTCCCCGAACACCCGATTAGTCTAATTGCATGGCAAATACCGTTTCCGAGACCTTTGATCAGAACCTGTGGCACACAGTCGCCGGTTTTGAGGAGCTGACCGATATCAGCTACCACCGGCACAACACCCTAGGCGTGGTGCGAATCGGTTTTTCCAGGCCCGAGGTAAGAAACGCATTTCGGCCACAGACTGTCGATGAGCTTTACCAGGCGCTAGATCACGCGAGGTGCTCCAGCGATGTCGGTGTGGTTTTGCTAACCGGTAATGGGCCATCACCAAAGGATGGCGGCTGGGCATTCTGCTCCGGAGGTGACCAGCGAGTTCGCGGCGAGGCCGGATATGAGTACGGCCCAGGAACCGCGGGGCGACTTCACATCCTTGAGGTGCAGCGGCTGATTCTCTTTATGCCAAAAGTGGTTATCGCCCTGGTTTCGGGCTGGGCAGCCGGCGGTGGCCACTCGCTCAATGTGGTCTGCGACCTATCGATTGCCTCACGTGAATACGCACGTTTCAAGCAGACCGATGCCGATGTTGGTTCATTCGATGCCGGTTACGGCAGTGCCTATCTGGCAAGACAAACCGGGCAGAAATTCGCGCGCGAGATATTTTTCCTCGGTCGCGAATACGACGCCCAAAGGGCTTACGAGATGGGCGTCGTAAACGCTGTGGTTGACCACGCCAAGTTGGAGAGCACCGCTATCGAATGGGCTGAAGACATTTTGGCAAAGTCGCCAACCGCAATTCGCATGCTCAAATACGCATTCAACGCAGTTGACGATGGCTTGGTGGGGCAGCAGTTATTTGCAGGCGAGGCAACCCGACTTGCCTACGGCACCAAAGAGGCCGCGGAAGGTAAGAACGCATTCTTGGAGAAGAGAAAGCCAGACTGGTCTGACGCCCCCTGGCACTTCTAATGAAACCGCTTCGCCTGATACCTGCCAATGACACATTTCGTGCGCTATCGAGCTGCATCGAAATGCTCGATGGCAAGCTAGCGCTATTCATAACCGAACCAGAATTCAATGGTCTGATGCCCGAGGTGCACGGGCTACCCGAGCAGGTCGACGACGATGTCGCACTGATTGTTGAAAGCTCCGGGTCAACCGGCACCCCAAAGCGAATTGAGCTTTCTGCAGCTGCACTCAAAGCTTCTGCCGAAGCCTCTGCCAAGTATCTAGGTGGTCAGGGGCAGTGGCTTTTGGCTCTGCCAACCAAGTTCATTGCCGGCATAAATGTTTTGATTCGATCGGTGATTGCCGATACTCAGCCGATCATGCTGAACGCCCAACTTCCATTCACTGCTGAGGCTTTCTTCAGGGCGGCCAGTTTGATGACCGAACCAAAGCGCTTTACTTCGCTGGTTCCGGCACAGCTTGCGAGACTGCTTGAGGCAGTGCGATCTGACAGTTACTCACTTGCGCTACTAAAGCGCTTCGATGCCATTTTGCTGGGCGGGCAAATGCCGGACCAAAAGGTAATTTCAGAGCTGCGAGAACTGGGCGTAAAGATCGTGGTCTCCTACGGCATGACCGAGACTGCCGGTGGCTGTGTTTATGACGGCGTCCCGCTGGATGGAGTCTCGGTCAATGTCCGCGATTCTCGAATCGCCATCGCGGGGAAAACCTTGGCGAATGGCCTGGGTGACGAGTTTCTAACCAGCGATCTTGGTGAGATTGTCGATGGCAAGTTGAATGTTCTGGGCCGTGCCGATCGGGTGCTGATCTCAGGCGGTCACAAAATCTCGCTGGAGGCCGTTGAGCAAAGTGCCAGTGAGGTTGCTGGGGTTATCGCAGTCGCTGCGGCTGCAATCAAGAGCAGCTGGGGAGAGTCGGTTGGCCTGGTTTACGAAGGCAGCCCAGAGGTTGATTTTGCTGAGTTAGCCAAGTTGTCGCTGGCAGCAAAACCGCAGCGAGTAATTCGGGTTTCAAGCTTGCCTAGGCTCGCAAGCGGTAAACCAGACCTCAAGGCAATTGCAAAGCTTTTGAGCGAATAGCATTTGTGAGTTATGTCGATAAAGAATTGGATCACCGGAGCCAGGGTTAGAACCCTGCCGCTCGCTGTCGCACCGATAGTTTTGGGTTCGGCAAGTGCCGATCTGGTTGATCGCTTCAATCCACTGCTTGCTTCTCTTGCGCTGCTGGTGGCACTGCTGCTTCAGATCGGTGTGAACTACGCCAATGATTACTCAGACGGCATTCGCGGCACCGACGCAAATCGCGTGGGACCTGTGCGACTAACCGGCTCTGGTTTGGTGCGGCCACAGGCGGTAAAGCTGGCGGCAGCAATCACATTTGGTTTGGCAGCACTTTGCGGTTTATCGATTGTGCTGATCACCGGTCAGTGGTGGTTAGTTGCGGTCGGTGCGGTGTCGATCATCGCCGCCTGGTACTACACCGGAGGTAAGTCACCGTATGGCTATGCCGGCCTGGGCGAGATAGCAGTATTTATTTTCTTTGGCCTGATTGCAACCGTGGGAACCGCATACATCCAGATTCTCGAAATTGATCCGATGGCGGTGCTGCTTGGAATCAACTTTGGTTTCTATGCCACCGCTGTTCTGCTGGTGAACAACATCAGGGATGTTGCCACCGATAAGCAAAGCGGTAAAAACACGCTCTCGGTTCGCATCGGTGTTCGGGCATCGAAGTGGCTGTTTGCAACCCTTTTGATTCTTCCGGTGATCTTCAACATTCTTTTGGCTTCGCTTTACCCGGCCACAATTATCGGCCTTGCGAATTTGATGCTGGTGTTCCCGGCATTTATGGCTGGGGTGAGAGGCAAGAGCGCCAAGGACTACATTTCTGCCCTGAAGCTCACCAGCTTTGCTGGTTTGGGCTTTGGGCTACTGGTTGGCCTCGGGCTTTTTGTCGTTGCCTTCTGAGTCGAGCACCTGGTTCTCCAGATCGCTCTCTGCATCTTTATAGCTCCCAGCCTCATCGCGCGAGAGCTTCTTTGCTACCGACTCGCTAAGGGCATTGCGCTGGCGATCGAGAAACAGTAGCGAGAGTGAAAAAGAAACAACCGCGGCAATAATCGCCGCGAAATATGGGTTGAAATCTAAAAGTAGAAACGCAAAGAAAATGCCAAAGAACAGCCCCAAACGAATCAGGGTGTAGCTCAGCCAAGGGTTCTTCACGGCAATAGTCTAAGCGAGTCTGAATTAGGGTTGAGGGTATGACAAGACTGGCAGTTGCCTCGATCGCCTTTTTGGTGATCTTCACGGTATTCACCACCGTCTTTGCCGCTGCGGCAAACAAGAATGAGGTCCGCCTACTTCCTAAGTGGGCGTGGGTGCTGCTGTGCCTGGTAATCCCATTCTTCGGCGGATTGCTCTATCTGATGGTGGGAAGGCCGCTGGGCAAGGGACCTTCGAACCCAGGTAAGAATCGCAGGGTCGTCGCCCCGGACGATGACCCAAACTTCCTTCGCGATCTGCAGCGCAAGCTAAAGAAAGACGAAGACGACCAGAAGTGACAAAAGCCAGCTCCCAATCCTTTGCGGCAGAGCTATTGGCGACCTTGGTTGCCCTAGGTGCCAAGCACCTATACCTAGCTCCCGGAGCAAGATCACAGTCGCTGGCCATTGCCGCTGATCAACTGGCTCAGGCTGGCTTGGCAGATCTCACCGTGCGGCTCGACGAGCGCTCGATGGGATTTGTGGCATTGGGTAGGGCAATGACCTCCGGCATGCCTTCGGTGGTAATCACCACGAGTGGAACCGCGGTGGCCAACCTTCACCCAGCAGTGTTGGAAGCTAAGCACAGTGGTGTGCCGAT
>JACCDJ011622451.1_pt1 | contig 11909 bp, 8 predicted proteins | sample 7444481 | NCBI WGS metagenome assembly JACCDJ01 (sample SAMN15323435, study PRJNA562643) | freshwater metagenome | isolation source: river surface water | place: USA:Blue River Watershed | collected 2017-08-15 | reverse complement strand
GGTCCAACTGGCCCAACTGGTCCAACTGGAGCTACTGGAGCTACTGGTGATACAGGTCCAACTGGAGCTACTGGCGATACAGGTCCAACTGGCGCTACAGGTTCAACGGGGGCTACTGGGGCTACGGGTCCAACTGGCGCAAGTGGTGCATCGACTATAAATATTTTAACAAATTTAACAACAGCAGGTTCTGTAAATGGAGGAATTATAATTAGAAATATCGATTTATCTACTAATTTAAGTTCGATTATGTCATTTGTTGAATTACGATTAGGAGCGCAAACTGACTTTGAAAATTATGAAAGAATTATTGTTAAATTACCTGAGGCAGCATTAAATATTGGAAAAATATTGTTTTTTAAAATTACTAGGGTCGATGGGGATACTTCTTTTTGGGGTGGTGGTTTTCCTAAATTAACTTTTAGATCTTATACATGGGATACTAGTAATGAAATAGATGATCCTAATACACCAGATATTTTAAATGCGACAGGTGCTAGTGATATGAATCCTGATGCTGTGTTAAATAAAATGGGTGTAGAAATAAATTTAAATTCAGCTAATAATACATATACTTTTTTAGCTCGTGAGGCTGGTGTTTGGGAATTATTGAAATTTTCTTTTTATTTTGCTTAAAATAAATTTTGTAAAAAACCACATATTTTAATATAATTTAAATTTAAATTAAACTTAATACTAAAAAGATGATGATTTTATAATGTCTCAACAATTATTAAAAGAGCATGTCTCTTATTCTGAAGTTAAAGTCTGGAAAGAATGTTCCTGGCGTCATAAATTGATTTATTTAGATAAAATTCAAACGTTTGAAGAAAGTCCTCATTTATATTATGGTTCCATTGTACATGATGGGGTAGAACATTTTTTAAAGACTAAAGACTTGAAGTTAGATGAAATGGCACAAAAATTACAGTCTGAATGGGAACGTGTTGGATTTGATGGTGAATGGCGGGAGCAACAGGAATTAAAGAATAAAGATTATGTGCATATACCTTTTGAAAAATGGTTAAAGTGGGCACAGAATAGTTTAAATGCATTACCTCAGTGGATGGATGAGAATTTTCCTAATTGGGAGACAGTATCAGCTGAAGAGATGTTATATGAAGAATTGCAAGATTTACCTTTAAAATTTAAAGGATATATTGACTGTATTATTAAAGTGCCTCAAAAAGGTGATAAATGGAAGTATTATATTTTGGATTGGAAGACTGCATCAGCTCGAGGATGGGATTGGGAGAAGCAGCAAGACTTTTTAACTCATATGCAATTGCTATTATATAAGCATTTTTGGATGGCAAAAAACAATTTAAGTTCTAGAGATGTACAATGTGCTTTTGTTTTGCTAAAAAAGGTGGAAAAGATTGAAAAAGTTTGTCAGATGGTATCAATTAGTTCAGGACCGAAGAGTATGGAAGAGGCATTAAAAGTGGTACGTTCTATGATTAAAGGTATTACTAAAGAACATCCGATGCCATTAAAAAATCGAACATCTTGTCAATGGTGTCCGTTTTTGAATACAGAACATTGTAAATAATTTATTCCTATTATTAATGTTATTGAATATTTAAAATAAAAATGGATTATTTTTTATGGCAAAAATTTTAATAACGAATGATGATGGATCTGCAAAATGGTTTAATTTATCTAATTCTTCAAATATTAATATTACTGCTTCAACAAATGAAGCATCATTACACATTAAAGAAGATGCAATTACGGCAAATATGATTAATGATGCCGAATTAATTACAGGTCCAACTGGTGCTACAGGTCCAACTGGTGCTACAGGACCTACTGGTGCTACAGGACCTACTGGTGCTACAGGTCCAACTGGTGCTACAGGTGCAACAGGTGCAACAGGCGCTACAGGTAATACAGGTGCAACAGGCGCTACTGGCGCTGGTGGTGCTTTAGGATATTGGGGTTCTTTTTGGAGTACTACTACACAAATTAATCCGGCGCCTGCTGCAATTCGTTCTTTTACATTTAATGAATCTGATGTGAATAATAACGGTGTTTCAATTGTTTCAAATTCTAGAGTTACATTTACAAATTCAGGTGTATATAATATTCAATTTTCAGCTCAACTTGAAAAAACAGATAATGGCGATGATATAATAGAAATTTGGTTGAGTAAAAATGGACAAAATATTGCAGATACTAATACTAAAATAACTTTGACTGGCAATAATGGAAAAGAAGTTGGTTCTTGGAATTTTTTGGTAAATTTAAATGCAAATGATTATATTGAATTAAAATGGTATTCGAACGATCTTAACGTTAGAATTTTAGCTGAAGGAGCCATCACATCACCGTCAGATTTGGTTAGACCTGCAATTCCTTCTATTATTTTAACTGCACAACAAGTGATGTATACTCAAAAGAATCAATCATATGTATGTGTTGGAAGATTATCAGATAATCAAATTATTAATCAGGACTCAGATACTGTTTTACAATTTAAAAATAATCAAAGTTATTCTATTGATACGCAGAATTGGTGGGATAATGACAATTACAAATATCAACCTACAATTGCAGGATATTATAATATCAGTTTAAGCGTTTGGTTTAATCCTGGCACATCAGCTACTAACCAAACAAATATTCAAATTAGAAAAGGAGGTAATACTTTTGCAATTGCACAATGTCCAATAGAAACAGGTACAGTAGGATTTACTTTATTTACTTCTTGCATTATTTATTTAAATGGTACGAGTGATTATGTACAATTTACTGTATATAGTGCCAATCCTACATCACATACTATTGCAGGAAATAGTAATAGTCAAGGGACATATTTTACAGCTTTTAATATTTAAAATATTATTTATTAAATAAAGGAATTATTATGACAGAGTTAAAAAATTCGTTAAGACCGAGAGATCATAAACAGCATGATTTAGGTAGAGACGAAGTAAGATGGAATAAATTATGGGTAGGTGAAATTAATGCAGATGATATTGCTGCTTTATCTGATTTAAATATTACTGGTGATTTAAAGATAATTAATCAGACTAATTCTGATGAATATTTTATTATTAAGATACAGGAAGATGGTACTTTAGGCGTTGTAGATCAAGATGGTAATAATATGTCATTAGGTGCTACTGGTGCTACTGGTGCTACTGGTCCTACTGGTGCTACTGGTCCTACTGGTCCTACTGGTCCTACTGGTGCTACTGGTCCTACTGGTCCTACTGGCGCTACTGGCGCTACTGGTCCTACTGGCGCTACTGGTCCTACTGGCGCTACTGGCGCTACTGGTCCTACTGGTGATATTGGTCCGTCAGGTTCATCTGATTTGATTATTGATCAATCTTTTCAAGAAAATTTCTTTACATTATTTCCTAATTTTCCTACTGATGTTAATGGTGATGATTTATTTACAGCTACAGATAAAAACATTGTACAGTGGTTAACATTGGCAAATGTACAAACATATCTTGGCGATGGATGGGAACAATTTGTAACTGCGCAAGGTTTAACTATTGGGGATTTGCAATTATTAAATATTTCTGCGCCTAGAGCTTTTTTATTATTACTAAGTTTAAATTTTAATTCAAATGAAATATTTCAAAATTTATCGCAAGTAGAAAATACTTGGGAATATGATACAAATATTTCTTTTTCTGAAAATTATATAAATCATATTAATTCATATCTTGATGAGGCTTATCAACTTGACTTTTATTATGACACTGATAATAATTTATTTAGTCTAGGTACAATATTAAATATTAAATCTATGAGTCCGACAACAACTGGTAGTTTTTCTTTTTTAATAAATGAAAATTTTAATAAAAAAAATATTAAAAATTTACAGATGAATTTTGGGGCAGATTTTAATATTCAAGTAGGTGAAGGCGTTTTAAGTAATAATGATTATAAAACAAAAGTTACATTAGCTGAAAATATAAAAGATAAAATTAATCAAATTCCAGATCCTAATGATGCAACTTTAATTACATCTAATAATATTAGTACGTATGCACTTGCAACAGATAATTATCCTTTTTCAGATATTATTACTACTAATATTTTGTCTTCTCCTAGCACTTATTATCAAAGTTTTGGAATTAAAACAGGAATTGGAGAAGAAAATCTACCTTTAATTTTTGATATAGGTAGTAGTTTAAATTTAACAAATAATCCAGCGTCAGGAATAAATTATGGATTAAATATTTTAACTGATACTGAACAAACTTATTTTGGAAATATTCCTAAATTATCTTTTGTTAATAAAACAAATAATGAAAGTATTAAAGAAATATTAAATGTTGATGATATTCCAGATTTAACGAATGAGATTCAACAACCATTATTAAATTTTGTAATAAATGCTTCAATAGGTATATTACCAGGTGATAGTTATTATTTTGATACAAACTTTACACATGATCCTATATCTGCTAATTATTATAAAATTATTACTTCAAGCAATTTAGGTGCTAATAATATTTGGGATTCTGACGGAAATCTTTCACATATGAATTTTTATCAGAATAATTTTATTAATGAAGTTACAACGGGTATGAATTTAGAACATCAACATACTTTTGTGAATATTAAATATAAATGGGATGCATCAATAGATGATAATAATCCACAAATTATTGCATCAATTTTACCTGATCCTACTGAACATCAAGGCAAAATTGTAACGTTTAAATTAAATGCAAATAAGAATAATACTTTTTATAAATTTTGGCTATTTTGTGTTGATCATACAACAAATGTTAGTACTCCTGAAAATCCTTTTAAACAAATTATTTTATCGGGTTATGATTTAAATGATAATCTTAAAATTATCAATCAATCAGCTCCAACTGAAAATCAAATACCAGGTATTAGTATTAACAGTTTTGGATGCTTGACATTTATGTCAGATGGAAATAATTGGGAACAGTTGTCTGATCAAATTTATCTCATGTAAAAAAAAATATTTATCTTACTTTTAAATAATTAGAAATATATTTATTGAATAAAAAGGAAAGTAAGATATGGCTAAAATATTAATATATAATGGCACTACCCCTCAATGGATTGAAATTCCTAATGCTACTGTAACTCCTGCAGATGGTGAAATCCCTGCAACTTTAGAATTTGATGCTGTGACAGAACTAGCTGATAGTTTTCAAAATAATCAAGAATCCCAAGATAAAATTATTGAATTATTAACAGACCCAGAATCAAATTTCATTCAAAATGTTGCAGGTGATTTATTAAATAATCATTTAACAGACATTATTGGACCGACTGGACCACGTGGTGAATCTTTTCAAGTTGATGCAGCAGGTCAATTAAATTTACAAGTCATACAAGAAATTGAATCAAATCAAGCTTCTGAATTTGATTTTTATGTTTATGTTGTGACTGATGATTTACGTGATACTGAAGATTTATCACAACGTTTAGGAGGCATTGATTCAGGCGAAGGTGATGCTTTTGTTGATTTATCGTCACATGTAATTATGTGGAATGGCGATAGTTGGTATGATTATGGCCAATTTACAGGTTTACAAGGTCCAACAGGTGCGACTGGTGCAACTGGTGCGACTGGGTCAACCGGTCCTGGTGCGTTAGTAGATTTAAATTATTCACAAACTTCTGATGAAGCTTCTAATATCATTATTACTGAAGGTGATGTAATTGAAGGTGATCCTACAGTTGTTAGTTCTCAAATTACTACAACAGGTGGACCCGTACAAATTATAGCAACAGGTGATGCAAATCCATTAACTGCATTAGCATGGGCTAGATTACAATTATTTAGAAATGATGGCGAAAGTGATGTTGCAATTGGTAAAGTTGTACAAGTTGAATCTGCTATTGAAAACGATAATTGCCCATATGCATTAAATTATATTGATCATCCTTCAGCTGGCACTTATACTTATAAACTTAAAGTTATCCAAATGGAAAGCGCAAATGGCTTTCAATTTTCAGAAGATAGTGCTAGTCATATTACAGTTGTTGAATTAAAAGGTGTTAAAGGTGATGATGGAAGTAGCGCTGATAATTTTTTTAAAAATGAATTTTTGTGGAATGATGGCGAAATTAATATAAATGAAGATGCTGGATATATTATTACTGATAATAGTATTTTAAATGATATCAGTAATTTAACAATTAATGTCATTGACAACAATAACATTTCAATGGCATTAAAAGATATTTCATTAACTAAAAAATATGAGATTTCTTTAAATGTCGGAAATGAATCTGTTACTTTTAAAACAGATGAAATTATTGAAAATGGTACAAATATTTCAAATTATTCTTATCGTGGTTTTAAATTAGCCATTAATAGAATCTGGGGCGATGATCCTTCAATTAATCAATTAATTATATTTAATGAAAATGATAATCCTGTTGTATCAGTTGATGGTGATACAGATGATGAAGATTTTTCAGTAAGTAATTTAACTGCTAATAGTTCAATTGTTGCTGCTATTAATGTATATGGTTATACTTGGTCTGAACCTATTGCAGCAGCTCAACTTTTAAATTTCTTTAATACTTTTATTGATAATGTCATATATGCACAAAATGGAAACATTAATGATATTGCTACAATTCGAAGTAATTTTTATGATAATACAATTTTTCAAAATTTATTAAATTCTTTACCACAATTATATCAAGATTTTGAATTTACGCCAGGTTGGGGTTCAAATTATATTTCTGATGGTGGTGACGATCAATATGATTCATCAAATTATATTAATACCAATTTACAATCAGAAATTAATTATGGAGAAACTGATATCGACGGTAAAGGTGTTATTATTACCGGTAATGATGCAGATAATGCCTTTGGTGCAGGTTCTAGTTATGTGACTTTATATCGTGATTCAATTTTTGCAATGATTGCGACAAATGCTAATATTACATCATTATCATATTCAGGTAATTTAGGCGCTGATGGTGATGGTTATGAAGAATTATTAACTGACTTTATTCAATCTTATGAATTTAATAATTTAACAAAAATTTCTGGTTCTTCAGAATATGAATTATCTAATAATGATGTTGTTGAGTTTAATATTAGATTATTAGGTAATTCTGATATTGTTCATAAATGGCGAAACCCTCAATCAGATAATGATTGGTTTATTAAAACATATAATGGTGGAAAAATTGTAACATTATCTGCTAAGACTTTGAATGATAGTGGATATCCTGTTTTAACAACACATGTTGCTAATGTTGGTGTAAGTTATATACAAATTGTTCGAACAGAAGAAATATATACTTTCTTTGATACATTACAATACAATAATGCTGCTTTTTCTTTAGATAATGGGGTAACTTGGGTTGAATATAATGGTGGTTGGGGTAATAATGTAGATGAAGGATATATGACTTTAAATCTTATGAATGACAATGTATCATATGATATAGGTGCAAATGTTTTATTTAAATGGATAAATGGTGGACAACCAGTTACATGGTTTAATAAAGATACAAATGATGTTAGAGGTGCTGTGATTAATTATCATGCTTATACAGATGACGGAACTATTATTGGAAATATTATTATTTCTAGAGATACAGGTGATGAAGTAGTTGTGCACTCAGAATCAACCTCGGGAGGTGGAAATATTGGTAAACATGAATTGTGGTATTGTAATAATGAAGGAGAATTAAAATATCGATATGTTGCGTCAGAAAATGATCCATATATTAGTCATTCTGATAAAACTTTAAGAATTCATTGGACTAGTACAGTATTTGAAGGACCTGATTTTTGGGATTAATTGATTTTTTTAACCTATATTTTTAGTTTGATTATAATATAATAAATTAAAAAGTAGGTGATTTTAAAGATGGGATATATTATTACAATTTTATGTATATTATTGGGGATAGCAGTTTACTTTTGTTTTAAATTTGCCATGATTATAATTAGAACGCAGGATGTGATTGAAGAGAGTTTAGACATTTTAGATGATAAGTATGCCAAGATCTCGGAGATATTGAATATACCGATATTTTTTGATTCGAAAGAGGTTCGTGACGTATTATATGAAATCAAGGGTGTGAAAGATTCTATATTAGCAATTGCCCAGAAACTGACGAATCAAGAAATTATTGAAGAAGCCGAGGAAGACAATAATGGCCCGTAAAAAGATTGACAATGAGGAAGTAGAAACAACCTCTTCTGATACTAGTGTTAAAAAAATTGTAAAAGTTGTGAAGCAGCCTATGGAAAAAAAGCCTAAGGCTGTGAAAGAAGATCAATATTTTTCTAAAGAAACGCAAGAAAAGTTGGAAGAATATAAATTAGCTGATACTAATGATGAACGTTGGAAGATTTATTTAACATATATTAAACCAGCTTTTGAAATGTTGGTGGATAAGTTAGTATCAGTTTATAATTTCAAATCTTTTGATGATGAAATGGATATTATGAAGTCAGATTGTGTTTTTTATTTATGGGAAACTATTCAAAAGTGGGATGGATCTAAAGGTAAGAAAGCTTTTTCTTATTTTAATGTAGTTGCTAAAAATTGGTTGATTGCTAGATCTCGTAAAAATTATTTACAATTTAAACGTACAGTGGTGATTGATGATGGTAATAATAATTATACCCCTAATACACAGCCTAAAGAAGAAAGGGCAGCGCAACAAAAGAAGTATCCTAAAATAAATTTATCAACTTATATGATAGATGAAGCATCAAATCCTGAGGAGCAAATGATAGCTGAAGAACGTCAGCAACAGATTTATGATACTATTAATTACATGTGTCGAGTTGTCACAGATCATAAAGAAAAAAGGTGTATTGAGGCTATTAAAGTTGTGTTTGATAATATTGATAGTTTGGATTTTTTAAATAAAAGGGCTGTTTTAGTATATTTGAGGGAGATTTCTGGTTTAAATAATGCAGAATTGAGCTCGGCCTTGTCTTCTATTCGTAAAGTATATAAACAAATTAACAAAGATTTAGAAGAAGATTTATTTGATTTATTTTAAAGATTTAATACGTAATATTATATAAAAAGATTACGTGGAGAATGTTTAAGATGAGTGATTCTATTGAACTTTATACTAAAAAATTGGAAGATCAGGAGAAAAAATACGGTAAATTGCAAAATTTTGCTGATATTTTGGATAATTTATCAACGACTGAGGATAAGAAAAAGTTATTATGGAAAGAAATTTATGAAAATGCTTTAGAAGACAGAGAAAAAGCAAAAATTTTATTTAATGATTGTTATCAATCCATGTCGGCTGCAACTATTGGTGATCATGTGAGTGCTGGACAAGTAATGTCTAAATATTTGGAAAGAATGTCAAAATCAAATGATCAAATTTTAAAATTGGCTGAGTTAATTGCGCAAGAAGAAGAAAAGCAAGAAGTTGTATCTGAAGATGAATTGTTTTTAAAGATTCAAGGTGGTAGATAATGTTTAAAAGAGCTGTAGTATTAGATATTATTACGCATCCTGATTTAATAACAGATGAAGTTATCAAAAAATTAACTGAGGCTAACAGCGTTTTTAAATTATCAAAAACAAAAACACCACAATTTTTAAAAAGTCTTCCTATTAATACTGTTATTGGTTCATTTTCTGATAAATCTATCTTTATTGCTTTACCATTTTTTTCTTCGCATATGAGTTTGCCTTTAAAATTGCAAGAAGAAGTTTGGATTTATGAAGATTTAACAGCGGCAAAAGAATTTGAAAATGAATATTATTGGGTATCTCGTGTGCATGGAACTAATTTTTATGAAGATGTGAATTATACTCATGCTGATCGAAAGTTTTTAAAAACATATGAAGAAAAAAGTGAAATTTCTAAGAAAAATATGTTATTAGATGATAATAAAGTATCTGTTGCTTTATTTAATAATGGTCCTATTAGAGGAAACGATTCAAAAAGCGCGAATAATTCAACATTAAAAAATTTAGATAAAAAAATAGTTGATAATTTAAATTTATCGCCTAAACATATTTTAGAAGATGTGCCACGTAGTTTAAAAAATCCAGGTGATTATATTTTACAAGGATCTAATAATACATTAATTCGTTTAGGTACGAATCATATTCATCAGACTAATGATGATTTTACGCAATCTTATAATAATAGTATTTTTTTTCAACAACCTCAATCATATTCAGGGACTATTGATATTGTAGCAGGTCGTGCAGCATTGTCGCAAAGTTTAGCGATTGAAAAAAAAATAAAAAATTATATAAAAGACTCAGAAAGTATTTTTTCAAAGCAAATTACATCTAAAGCTTTTAAAAATTCGCAATTTACGATGTATAATGAATATCAATCAACTGAAAATTTAAAAGATCCGGAATTTTATTTAGGTTTTAAGACATTTAATTTAGCTGAAGGAGATCCGGATTTTTTTACAGATATTAGTCGTATTTTAGTATCTGAATATATTAATGGCGATGAATTATTAAATTACAGTCCTTTACAATCTATTGAACAAGATGGCATTCAAAATTCATTATCAAATAATAAACGTAGAGGTTATATTATTGCGAAATCTGATGACATTAGATTAATTGCAAGAAGTTCAGTTATTACTAAAACACATAGTTTATTAAATCAATTAGATAATAGTAATAAGTTTGAAGGTAGTGGTTCAATACGTTTAATTAAAGAAGGTAGTGGTTTAGATTCAAGAGGTTATCTTGCAATTGATGAAACTGGAAATGTTGCAATTGACGGTCCAGCTATTGTCTTAGGAAACAAAAATAGAGAAAAAAACAATGGTAAAGGTGATAATATTTATCTTGGAAATGATGCAGTTGAGCCAGGTGTTTTAGGTTATATGTTAAAAAATAAACTAGAAAACTTTATGGATGAAACTATCAGGGCTTTAAATATTATTGGTTTATGTTTAAAAGATTTAGATACTCACGTTCATTCATATGCAGGACCTGCAGGTTTAACATTACAACCAATTCCAGGTAGTACTCCATCAGGTTTAACAACATTTGCGACAGATAATACTGGTTTTAGAGATTATGGAACAGCAGATAATAATGCAACAGAACGTAGTGGTAGTCCTGGTGATGTTGATGGTAATTATGGAAAAATTGGTAGTATTAACGCATCTTCGAAAAAATTAGAAGATAAAATTAATGGGATTAAAGAGATTAGAGATTCATTAACAGAAATTCTAAGTAAAATGGTAAAAACGTTATGAGTATTCCTTATTTTTTAGATGAGCCTGAAAGTAATAAAGGTCTTATTAGACAGGTAATTTTTCCTAAATTTAGAGGCATTAATAAATTTTTGTATCAAAAGTTTGGTCAAGAAATGGTTTTTAAAGAGATAGCTAATAATCCTGATGAAGAGATAGTAGAATTTGAAAAGTTCATGAAAGACCCAGCTGTAATTCAGTCTGTACAAGCAGGAGATTTATCATTAATTACTGAAATTTATCATAATCTGGTTATAGAATGTATTAGTCATTTAGGTATGTCTGAATATTTAGAATTTATACCTGATTTATTAGCTATTAATTGGAATCCTTTTATTTTTGCGCAAAATGATAAGTTTGCGGTTGAAAAATTGATGCAGGCCGTTTTTGATAACTATAAAACATTGGTTATTGTACAAGCTCTTTTATTACCTTTTACTCCTCTTTTCGAACCAGGTTTATTAAGTAATCCCCCTGTGATTGAAGCAGATGAGAATAATTCAGAACATTTTAAATATTTATCTTATTTAGATCCTACAAGTCCAAATGCAATTTTTACAAAAGAAGAATTTGCTAAGTTTGATGATAATCGATTAGCTTTAGCTTTGTCGTATGCCTTTTATTATTGTTTAAAAGATATTTTTTCAACATGTTATTTACAGATAACTTTACCAGTACCTCCACCTGTGATTCCTCCAATTATTAATCCATT
>JACCDJ010796182.1_pt1 | contig 11909 bp, 6 predicted proteins | sample 7444481 | NCBI WGS metagenome assembly JACCDJ01 (sample SAMN15323435, study PRJNA562643) | freshwater metagenome | isolation source: river surface water | place: USA:Blue River Watershed | collected 2017-08-15 | reverse complement strand
TGCTTGCAATTCTCAAGTAAATCGTGAATTCCTAGAAGGAAGTGTCAATTACATAAGAAAGCAGTTATCAACTTCGACTCCTTGAGTTTCTTGATTTCTCTCGGTTAAAAGACCGAACATTATTGAAGCTTCCCTTATTCGGTCTCTCTTGCCCATCCCTGTGTGCGGCTACCAGATTTTCGTTGCGAAGGAACCTGGTTCATTCGTATTTTTTCTGTCCCGCGTTCTAGCCTTTTCTCGAAAATGAGGGGATGATTTGAGGCGAGAACACTTCACTTGATTCTCGATCGGGAGGACAACATGCCATATTGTGTAAAGTGCGGTAACGAAACGCTCATCACTCAAGTTTTTTGCTCATCGTGCGGAAATCAGATTAAGTCAGAAACTAAGACTGAACAATCGGAAGCTTTACCCCAAGAGCCAATCCAACCCGCTGTAGTTGAAAGTGTGGGAAGTTCTTGGACTGTAGGAGCTTGGTTAAGACTCATGGTGCTACTTGGCGTTGGTTATCCAGCACTAACTGGTGCTACAGGAATGCCAAATTACGCAGAGTATGTAACTTTTGATTTCAATCCAGACACGCTAATTAACGGTGGTTGGCTCATTTATTACTGGGGCGCCGAAGCCTTAGCAGCTCAAAGCTTGGGATCAGGATTTGATGCCGGAGCTGTGCGCGTGGTTCTTTGGGCGATTGTTGGATTTTGCGTTGCACTTTCGTTTAGTGATTTCGCAAAACTGATACGAGGTTTTAAGAAGAGCGTTTAAGTCAACTGCTGATGTGAAAATTTAACTTTACGTTAAGTTTTCGCAGTTGAAATTGAAAACCAGAACCTTTGCGATTTGAAGGCGAGTCTCATTACTCTCTTGGATGTAAATAGCGCGTTAGCTTTTGCTAAGAGGGAGCAAAAAGTGGAATCTGTCCACAATGAGGTTCTGGGTGGGATCGCGATGAGGGAATAGCTAGGCGGCCTCGTTACACGAGCGTTATCCAACCTAACTATTCCTGAAAAGGGGGAGCCCCGAGGAACAAAAACCTCGGTCACGAACCCGTGTGACATGGCAAAACCTTGTCTCAATTCCTGACAACTGCTAGGGTCGCAAGAAGTCACAAAGTGAGAGCTACCCCGGAGGTCCCCTTCCTTAATGTCTGAATCTTTTGATTTCTCTGGAGATGCTGGCTGGTCTGATGAAAAACTGAAAAGGCCTCCAAAGATACTTACTTATTTGGGATTACTTTCTGTCCTTATTGGTGCTCTGATTGGGGTTTATGGAGTAATGAACCTCTCGGGTTCTACTACTTCCACTCAGATAATTCTGGGCGGCTTTGGATACTTCTTCACTGCATTCTTACCGATCGTCCTTCTCCAAATCGTTCGTTCGAAACACGCAGCAGCACTCCGTGAAAATAAAGATATCCCTTATGACATTTATGCGGGGATACAACAACGATCAAGGTCTCTAAAAATAGTTGCCGCTGGACTCTTAGTGGCCGCGCTACCGATTTACGTATTGTTCTTGCCACTAGCAGAAAAGTTTGTAAGTTGAGAAAATTTCTTAGTTATCTCTTACTTTTATTTCTTGCTCTCCCTGGATTAGCTATGACTTCTCTCAGCTCGAGCTCTGCAAATTCACAAGAAATCGATGTTAATTATCTCCAAACATGCTTAAAGGAAGAGGGGTCGACTCTTGATGTATTAGTGCTGATGGACTCATCTCGTTCTCTTAGAGATGCAACCAGCGAGGAGGCAAAGACTCGAAATGTTGATCAAGGATCGGATCCTGAACAGAAGCGAGGCCCAATTCTTGAGAGTTCCCTCAAATTACTCAGAACATTGGCTGACGAATCTGATCGAGAACTAAGAATTAGCCTTCGCAATTTTGGAAATAATGAACCGGGTTCATCCAATAAAGAAGGTATCGAAAAACTCAAGGAAAAATGGATTGACTGGACCGATGACACATCAGATCAGAAAATCGATCAGTTCGTAGAAAACGCCCTTTATGACGACAGCCCGGGCACTCAGTGGGCAAACGGACTAAAAACCGCTAGAGAAGCTTTCAATAAGAGATTCAGCGATCCTGGTTTAGAGGGCAGAAAGAGCTGCCCAATTATGTTTTGGATTACAGACGGTGCACCAGATAATCCAAGCGCCGAAAAATCACGAATTTGCCAGAGAAGCAACGAGGCCTCAATTGAATGGTTTAGAGAACGAAACATTCTTGTACTAGGTGGCTTGTTGAGACCATTAAAGGGATCAACTGAAGATGCAAGTTTATTTGGCCCAATTGTCACGGGCACAAATTGTGGAAGCAATCTGGATGCTTGGACACGAGGCTCTGTAATAGAAGCTGATGACATCAATGCTCTTGCGTGGGAGTTTGTCGGACTTATAGCAAAAATTAAAAACTTGATGAAGTTAGAGTCTGAAAATAAAGCGGTTGTAGTTGATCCAGAGACGAGAGTCTTGGAGGTATTTTTCAAAGGAAATCCAAATGACTGGCAAATCAATGCTCCAGACGGTTCTACATTCTGCTCCAAGTCGCAACTTGGTGGCCGCTGCGTGCCAGATAACAGTTCTGAAATTGGAATACTTACCGTAAGGATTGTCTCAAAAGATTCACCTTTACCGAGTGGTCGCTGGACAGTTGTGGGCCCAAGTCTTACAGAAGGATCAGTAAAGTTTTACGGCGGAGTAAATGGAAAACTGATTGTGTCACCAAACGATCCCGCAGGTTTGCAACTTGAGGAAGATGAAGAAGCCAAGTTTGAAATAGCCCTGAAGAGTCCGAATAATTCAGTATTCGATATTTCAGGCTATGAATCTCTAGAGATTTGCGGCTTTATTGCAAGTACTCAGAAAACTGTCTGCAAATCGGGGAGCGCCTTAACGGAGCTCGCTTTAATTCCAGGATCTACTGATAAGAATATTTCTTTTGAAGCAACTCTCACTTCGGCTCGGGACCCCGAAAGAAAATATCGCTTCTTCCAGACTGTGAAGATTAATGTTCAAGAGAGTAATAAGTATCCAAGCTTGCAATGTGAAGAAAAAACCGAAGACTCAGATTGCAAATTTAAGGATGTCCCAAATAAGGCTAAAGAAGCGATGTCCACACTCAAGATTGCCGAGGCAAAACTAGGAAGTTCGGGGGGTAAGGTCTTTTTTGTCGAGCCAACCATCACTTTCGATGAAGTTGTCGAACGCGGGAATGAAAAGTTTAACTTCCGCCTGGAAGGTCCAAATGGTGAGGAAATCCAATGGGGAAATCGATCCCAACTTCTCTCTCCTGGCGATGAAGTAAAACTTTATGTATCAACTGAAATTGGCGGGAAAAGCAAGATTAAGGGAAACCTCAAATATGGGGTTGTTCAAGATGGTCAAGAAGTTGTTCGTCAACTAGATTTTGAATTTGGTTTCGCGGAAAAGCGAAATCTACCTCTTTTAATTGCACTGATTGTTTTTGCTTATTTATTAACAGTAGGGATTCCATACCTGTATCTACTTTGGTCAGCTAAACGTTCTGCCTATCTGACGATACCTGATGATCAAATTGCTTATTACATTTCACCAATAAAAATAACTAGTGAGGGCCGCCTAGTTAGCGTCTTGGAACAAGGAGTTGATTCTTCTCTTCAGGTACCACCCCAGAAAGGCCTGACGAAGCAGGAGATACAAACCGGTACTAGAACTGTAGAAGTTGGTCCTGCACAGATTGAAGTAATTCCCCCGAAATGGAATCCATTTGTAGAACCGAGAACTATTCTGACAATTCCTAACAATCATGTTCTATCTACCTGTGGCGAAAAATCATTACAACCAAACCAAGCGACTTTTAGCTCAAGCCTAGTTGGTGAGGGCGTAGTTTATTTCGACACAGAAACTAACTTATCTCCCGTAATACAAACTCAAGTTGAAAAAAGTAATGAAGAAGATCAAGTTTCTGTTTTCACCAGCATTTACGAGGAAAAGATTAAGGAAGAGCCAATCAAGAGATCGGGCGAAGTGAATGGCTATGTGTTATTCATAATTCCATTCATAAGTAGCTACAAGAAAATGCTTCAAGAAGTAACCTCTAAAGTGATTAGCGCTGGCGATGGCGCTAACTTGCGAGAGCACATAGAGGAACTACGAGCCCAGGAGCTTGAATCTTTGAAGGCTCGGATAGAGGCAGAAAAAGCTGCCGCGGAGTCGGAGATTTCGAAAGCAGCCAAAAAAGACAAAAAGTCATCGAAAAAGGGTGGCAATCCGTCTGAAAACAAAGAAGTTACTGAAGAAGGTATGGACTCAAACCCATTTTTCGATAATAATCAAAAGAAGCCAGATGTATGGGGCAACGATGGAGACGATTTCTCAGGCGGGGACGGGAAAGGTCCTAGCATCTGGGGATGAAACATAAAAGAGAGGGAGAAAAATGCTAAGACCGCTTCTAGTTATAGGTGCAGGTGGTTCGGGCGGAAAAACTATCCGTTCTATGAAACAAGCACTGTTGCGTCGACTTGAAACAGTCGGATATACCAAAGGTCTTCCTGCGGCGTGGCAATTTCTTCAAATTGATACGACTAGAGACGGTGTTGATTTTCCTGCCCCGATGCTCCCTGATGATGAGATTCACTTAGTTGTTAAGTCGAGCGATAATTTTTCTAGAGTGTTAAGCCGAATTACGAACACCGGAACTCTTCCAGAACAGCAAGAGATGCTATCGGGATGGGGTATCCCGCGATCAGCCATCGATATACGTCAAGGTGCCGGTCAAACAAGAGCTATTGGTCGACAAGCAGGAGTTTCTAATTCAGATCAGACTTTAGACGCTATTAGAAAAGCAATCGCTAAATTACAAGGCCCAACTGTCGAGGCTGAACTTACTGAAATCGGAAGACATTTTGAGACTGATCGAACACTTAAAGTTCCTAACGCGTTCATCATCTCATCCCTAGCAGGTGGTTCTGGTGCCGGTATGTTCATCGACATCGCTGAACTTCTCAAGAGAGCTACCCAAGATACTTGGGCATCTGAGGCGATCGCGTTTCTCTACACCTCTGAAGTCTTCGAAAGTTTAGGTGCAGCCGGAGCAAACATCTCAAAGAACTCTCTTGGAGCTCTCAATGAAGTAACAGCCGGAAAGTGGGTTGGAATTTCTGATAGATCTAATCTTTTGTACTCAAAGTTGGGCTTATCTAATTCCAACAACTCAAAACCTGGTGAATTTGGGCCAGCCGGAAGCATCTTGGTTGGTGCAAGAAATAAGACCGGAGTTGATATATCCATTGGTGCAGATGGTGCCGGAATGGATGAAGTCTTCTTGACTATTGGTGAAGCTCTGGCGGGAGTTGTGACAGATGATGACATCTCGCAGCATCTCTTTAAGCATGCATTTGTGAATATAACCCAAACTCGAGCTTCGATTGATAACTCGGGACTAGCTCCTGATCCCGGCGGAATCGGAAAAACTTTAAACCCAACCTTTGCTGCTGCCGGCATTGGTTTTGGCCAGATGACTCTTGGCGCTGATCGAATCATTGAATACGTTGCTGACGCTTTAACTCGAGATCAAGTTACGAAGCTTTTGTGGCCAGCGCAGAGTGATCAACTTCTCCGTGATGGTGTCACTAATGAGAAATTGATCCAAGACAAAGCCGATGAAGTGTGGCCAACATTCTTGAAGGATTCCGGTTTAGATGAGAAAGGTTCCCAAGATCAAATTCTTGAGCAGCTCTTCCCAAAGAATTGGGAAGCAGACTGCAAGCAATTCGCTACGGGAATCATTAGCAAGGTTGTTTCCGACAAGCCAATTTCACTTCAGAATTTTTGTAAGGGAGCATGGAATGGCTGGGAAAACGAGAGCGAAGAATTCCTTGATGGATTACAAGAGAAAATAAGAAAGCAAGCCCGTGATTGGGTGCCTGCTATCCAGAAGTCTTTCCGAGATCATGTTGCTGAAGAATTGACTCGCAACGGCTATTTCGTTGTAGGTAATCTCATCGACAAACTCCGAAATGAATTAAGAGAGTATTCATTAAGAGAATTAATACATGAACATGAGCAGTTTGCGAATGCTGTAAGGGGTTTTGATCAATCAAAATTCAATTCAGGAGTTCAGGAACTTGCTGACGGCATCACAGGTGTAAGTAAGCAAAATGGGCCATTCCTGACTAAGGTCCTAACAACACTTTCGCGAGTGCTCGAGTTCAAAATTAAGTCTTATGTTTACGATCTCGCCTCATCGCTAATTGATGACTTGCTTAAGTACTTCCTCGAGCCAATTGCAGAGTCGTTGAACAATGCCAGATTCGAGTTGCAACTTCAGGTTGATGACAAGAAGGCATATAACTTCTCATCCTTCCCAAAGTGGGGATCAGGCTTTATTCCAAAGCGCTATAAGGCTCGTACAATCGAGAGAATCTTGATTGATACTGCCGAATTTGAATCAACATACGAGTTCTATGCGGCCAAGGACACAGCGGGAGCTGCACCCTTCCAGACCTCTGTTAATTTCGCGCTTCTTGAAAAGACCATGAATGCCTTGCCTGGGGATAAAAACGAACAGAAACTTATTGAACAACGCAACCCATGGGTTACCAGTGTTCGCGATGCTCAAAATCAGATGGGCGCTGCATTAACAAGGGTTGATTGGGGCTTTAAGACAAGCTTGACGGAACTATCCAAGCGTAATCGCCAATGGTTACAGAGCGATAAAAGTTCTTTTGGTAAGTACACCAAAGTTTCAATTCGAGAATTTGTTGAAGCGAAAAGTGAATCACCCGATATTAGAAAGAAGCGCGAGGACAAATTTGTCGCTGAGTACACAGCAATGTTAAGTCTTGCTGAGCCATTGGTCTCTTTAAATCCAAGCGCGTTCCAACACATCATCAACGTTGACAATGCTCAACCTGCTGATGGCGTAATGAGAAAGTCGAGTCGAATTCCATTTGATATCAAAACTCGCGTGGGTCAAGGTTGCGTTCAGGTGTTAAATAACCTCGGAATCAACGTTTCCTCCGGCGCATTTGAAGCCGAATGGTTTGACGCTGGAAGTAATGACACAACTCTTTTCGCAGTGTCGACAACCCAAGCTTCTCTCCCCGCTTGGGCCTTTGCGTCTTTGACCGAGCCAATTCTCACTCAGGTAGCAAAATCAAAGACTGATCAGGGTGCTTGGATTCAATTCTGGGAAGGAAGACGAGCACGTCCACTTACCGAAGCAGTTCCATTCGAGACCCAGATTCGTCAATCAATAATCACGGGCTGGTTTATAGCTAGCCTCTTTGGATTACTAGAGAAGAAGGACTTGCCCGTTGGAAGGTCCGTGCAGATATGGAACCCGACGCTTCAAAATCCGAGCTGGAGTAGCTTCCCTGAGCCACTGCTCAATACACATATCAATGATGTTAAGAGAGGTTGGTGGTTCTTGCCTCAGCTTCTTACTTCTGCAGGTCTGGCTCTAGTGGACTTTGGTAAAACGGGAGATCCCTCCTTTATAAACGGCTATCGACTACTTAAGTACCTTGGCCGAGAAGTCACCACAAATCTTGATGGAAGAGATTATTGGGACGGTGGTGGCATTGGAGATATGTTGCCAACCGGAGTTGCATCTCAGTGCACTTTTATAAAGAAGTGGTTAGAGACAGGAAATACTCCAGCTTCAAATCGAACAATACATAAGTCATTGAGCGACAACGTGGATAAGCATCCAAGTAGAAGCGAAGCCTTGCTTGAGACTTTGCAGCAATTCAGAGCTGAGTATTCAGGAATCTGGGCGAAATTCGCATCGACTCCGTGGGAAGACCTTCCTGAATCTTGGGAGCTTCGAAATGATATCGATTTAGCTCTCTCGGACATATACAACTATGTCAAGGGAATTGAAGTCTCTGACTCAGATACGAGCATCTAACTTCTCATCATGGCAACCAAGATCTGGAGTTCTGGCACCGCATCGGTAATTGTTCTGCCGAGCGGTGAACAGGGCAGGGCGATTCTCGATCTTGCTCAATCCTGGTCAAGATCGTGGCTGCTTACTCCTGCACTTTGGATGTTGGCTGACGAAATTCCTGAATTTGATCCAACGACGGATATTGATTCAATGGTTCCTCCCAATCTCTCTGCCTATTTATTGGGCAGGGACACAGAGCAAAATCCAGTAAGAGAACAAGTTGATGTGTTCTGGGCTCTTGGATCACAAGAATTCAAGATTATTCGCTTTGTTGCAGTCAGAACTGAGCAAGATCTTGATCAAATGAAAAAGACTTCGCTGGGTGCTGAAACTGCGGCCAAATTTATTGAGAGAGCTGTTCCAAAGGTTACGGACCGTTCAAAAGAGGAACCGATCGGACCGTTTAGAAAATATAACTTAATTATTGCTCCGACTAATGAGAAGAGAGTTGTCCGAGGCGTTGTTGATCAATTCTGGGATGCAAATTTAATTGCTGCTGCCGAAGATAGATCAACGCCTTTATCTACCGACTCATTCGTGAAGGAGGGAGATAGATTTATAGGTTTCGCTCTTGCTCATATTGCCACGACCGCAGGACTCTGGGCTGGATTACCAATCGGATCTGCTGAGATCAAAGGAAGTAGTGAAAGAACACAGTTACGCCAAGCAAGATTGCAACGAGTCTTTGTACGAGGCGTCACGAACGACGCTCTTTCGGCTGATGTCGCACACTGGGCGCTGCAGAAATTAAACAACACTGATACGAATTTTGAAATTGGTCTTGTTGAAGGAAGAAATGTAACGACTATAGCCACTGAGCGCGAAGAGAAATTCATGGATGACCTTGTCGAGTACATCATGCAAGGTCCAGAGAGCGGCTCAAAAGGTGATAACTTCTTATTTAAGCCTTACCCAGAATCACCTTTTGTTGAACCAAAAACAAAGTGGTACGTAAAACTTAGAACACGTATTGAAGATATGGCATCCGGACTAGGCGCGATTCCAAGATGGCTTAAAGCTTCTGCTGAATACCGGTTGGAATACGCAATTGACGATGTTAAAGATGAACAAATTCTTTACGATGCGATTCCTCGAAAGTTCGCTCCAAAGCTAAAAGTGAAGCCAATCGACCTTTTGATAGCTTCCTTAAGACCGCGGGATCCGTTAAAAGCTTCAGCTGATTTGTGGCGCCATCTAAGAGAATCCCTTTCGGCAGCCATAGACGCTCCAACTAGTCAACACCCATCAGTTCTTATAGACAAGAAAGATAATCGATTACTGGTTTTCTCAAGAGTCGATCGAGTCCTACCAAATCCTGAAACAACTTGGGGTGGCGAGGCATTCAACTCAGGCACAAGTGTGAAACTTGAACCAATAGGTTGGCTAGATGCGTCGAAAGCCCATGAGACATCATTGCGGCTAAGAAATCGTTTAGAGGAGTTGGCTCCTGGTCTCGCAGAAGCCCGCGAGCAACTTTCTGAAACTCAAAAATTCACAGATCAAGCAGAGAAAGATTTGAAGTTAGTTAGTGAGGAACTTGACCTCATTGAAAAAGAGTTGCATTCCGATGTTGAGGCCGCCAAGAAGGTCAGCGAGAGTCATACCCACAAACTTCCTCCTAAAGTTACAGGCCCTGCCAAGCGGCCACGCGGAAACATTCGCAAGATAGCAAAGACAAAGAGTTCTGAAAATTCGAGCTCTGATCGAGATGTTTCAGCAAATCAGGTTCAATCAGAGGGAAATAAGAAGGAAAAAAGAAGTTTTTGGAAGAAACTCTTCAAACGAAGGGGGGCGTCCAACTAATGGCAATCTGGAATAAATTGTTTAAGAAGTCACAATCAACTGAAACTGTAGCCCCATTAGAAAATGCATTTCCATTATCCAACCCAGCAGGTTTGAGTGATGCAGAAATAGATTCGGTTATTGAAGATTCTAGTGTCGAAACTGACGAAGCGATTGATTCACCAGCTTCTGACCTCAATGACGAATTAGAAGGTGGAGCTCATTCAGAATCAAACAATGCTGAAATGCCGATAGCCGAGCCTTCTTCAACTTCAGTTAATATGGATTCAGAAGACTTAAGTCAAGAAGTGGATACAGAAGCCGTAAGTGTCGAAAAGAAATCCGAACAGCAGATTGTAAATTCTTCAGCATTGAATACTGGCAAGTTTGCTGGAAAGCCCATTCCACAACTCGGCGCTACGAACTCAGCCGAAGTAAAGCAATCTGACAGTGAATTAGCGATTGAAGATCAAGAAAAGAGTGAAGAATCCGAGTTGGAAGATTCAACTAATCCCTCTCCGAGCACCCACAATCACCTTGAAGACCTTAATTATGTTGATGGCCAGATCCTTCCAGAGCTACAAGTCCCTGATTGGCGCCAAGAACTTGAGTTTGCAAAGGACAGATATGAGCCTTGCGATCTCTCTAATCACCTTGTAAAAGTTTCTAAGCGCAGATTTGTTGCGAAGAGAATAGATCTAGAACTTGCAAAGAGTCGACGTAATGCATATGGACGTTTTCTTGATCGAGCATCACGAAGATTTAAGGAAAAAATTGACGAAGATGCGCTACTGAATGAAGCGTTAAAGGACTTAAGCGAGTGGAAGAGCAAGCAGTCATTTTCCGTTTCATGGAAATTGGCTGAACGCATTAATGAGGAGCTATTAAAGGCAAAACAGGCCGAATTGGATGCTGTCGCTTTTGTCCAAAATAATACTGAATTCACAAATGACGAGGCTGTAGAGCAATACAGATATTTCGTGAGAAGGACATTATTAATACCAGTTGTAACTCTCTATCTTCTTTCAGTTATTGGATTGACTTATAACCGTTTCGAATGGTTACTTAAATTCTTCCCACCATTCAATTTAGGACTTTCTAGCGCTCTAATCATGGTCTCGGGAGTCGCCGCCGCTTTTTGGCTATCTAATCTTTGGAAATTCTCAAAGAAAGTTTCACGTGTCAGTAAAAAGGCTGCTGAATTTGAAAAGACTTACAAAGAGCAAGAGAAGAAGATTGCACATGCTGTGTCTGAACACGTCAGATTATCCCAACAGCAACCTATGGTTGAACCGATTGTTCAGGTCTTAGCCAAGGCGTATCGAGTACAGCTTCAGTCAGATACGAGTGTCAAGGCTCATGCGACAACGTTCTTCGACCCTGCTTCTCTTCCAGCTTGTGTGACACTTGCTCGAGCAGAGGACAATGATGAATTAAAGATGGCAAAGCTAAAGCGCAGAGCCCTCAGCGTCTTGATGAAACCGGGCTGGAGAACAGAAGGTTTAGACCGAATCGCGCGCATACATGCCGACAGTCAGATGCTCGATTCGAACTCCCTCTCACTTAAAAGTTTAGATACTGACTCGCTTGTCAGTGCAACTAGCGCTCAAAAGGTTCTCCTTGACGCCTTTAGCAATCGTGAGATCCATGGCCGAGTAAGTCGAGAAAGATTGAGAGAGGCTATTCGAAATTTACATAAGGAAGTTCTAGCTAATTGGGAATCAAGTGATCGCCCTACAGTTGTTTCCCTTCGAGAAGATGGCTTTAATCGTCTCTCATTCCGTTCAAGCTGGTTAGATGAACAAGAGGTTCGAGAGGATTGGATTGAATTTTTAAGTGAGATTCTTAGTGAAGAAACATCAACCTTCAGCATCTTCAATGTACAAGACGGAACATCAGAACTAAATAATGGAGACGCTATTTCATCTGTGGCGGTCGTACCTCATTATTTCGAGGTTCAAAATTCCAAGATTAAAATTGAACCTTCTCCAGTAAGTGATGTATTACCCATGGATGTTGTCGTTAGAGTTGATGTAAGTCCTTGGGCAGACCCTGCCGCCTTTGCTGTGTTTGCAGACTCACTCCCACACCCAATCTCTCCCAACGAGACCACATCTGAAGGTGTAGATGAAATCGATGGTGATACAAGTGTTTAAGAGAAAATCTAAGAAGAATTCGCCACAGTCAATTGAAGTGGAGTT
>JACCDJ010239718.1_pt1 | contig 11921 bp, 10 predicted proteins | sample 7444481 | NCBI WGS metagenome assembly JACCDJ01 (sample SAMN15323435, study PRJNA562643) | freshwater metagenome | isolation source: river surface water | place: USA:Blue River Watershed | collected 2017-08-15 | reverse complement strand
TAAATGTTCTTTTTTTATTTTATTTTTTATTATATCAATTAATACTTTTTCAATATCATCTACTGTTTTAGGACTTTCTTTTTTAATATAATGTTTTAATTGACTAAAAAATTCCTCTATTGCGTTTGTAGCCGGATTATATGGTACTGAATATAATAACTTATTACCAGTTGACTCAATTAGATTTTTTATTTTATGTGACTTATGAATAACTGCATTATCCATTATAATTAAATGATTTTTATATTTATCCTTAATATATTTATTTAAAAAATCAAGTATATTTGTTGTTTTTAAACCACCTTTTACATCTTTATATAATGAACAACCAACAACTTTATCAGAACTTATCGCACATAATAAATTATACCTTTTGAATGGATATATATTAGTTTTCTTGATACATCTAGAACCACTCCTACATCTTCCATACGGTAATGTCATATTTAAATATAATGAAGTTTCATCCAAACATATTGTTTTATCATATTTAAAAGTTTTAAGAGTATTATAAAAATTATTTAAACCATTTTCTTCCTGACCAATTACTTTTTCTGGATAATATTTACTTCTTAATCTTTTTCTTGTTATTTTATGTGTTTCTAAAATATTATGAATACTACTATCAGATAAATCAACTTTAAATTGTTCATTTACTAATTTTGATAAATTCAAAAAATGTATTGACGAAAAACTAAAAGTAAATAAAGAAGTTTATCAATTATATCAAGATATTAAATTTAGACAATATAAATTGTATTCATATATCAACACTAAAAGATCAGAAGATAATATGTTAAATAAAATAGAAAAGAAGTATAGTAAGGACCATATAATAATAATCGGTGATTGGAGTATTGGAAAACAAATGAAGAATTTTATTTCAACACCTAATATTGGTCTAAAAAGAAAATTAAAAGAACGTTTTAAGGTTTATAATATAGATGAATTTAGAACATCTTGTTTAAGTCATAAAACTGAAGATAAATGTGAAAATTTATATCAACCAGATAAAAACAATAAATCACGTAAATTACATGCAGTTCTAACATATCAAATGGAAAACAAAAGAATTGGATGTGTAAATCGTGATAAAAATAGTTGTTATAATATTAAAAAAATCTTTGACAGTTATTTAACAACAGGAAAACGACCTGAAAAATACTGTCGTGATTATAAACTTGAATAAAATATCCTAACCATTATTTTACTTTAAAGTAAAATAATTGTCAAGTTGCGATAATGCCTTTTAAAGGTACATTTGCACCACCGAATAGTATTATTTTCATTTTATAAAATAATATTAATTTTTTGTCTCATTTTTCTTTTCGGTTGGTGTAATATGTTTATAGTTTTAGTTTTTATTTTTATTTAATTTTATTTGTCTAAAGTAAGAAGAAATACCTAAATAAATATAAATAAATATAAATAAATATTATTATGGGGAATAAAGTATCAACAGTCCCATCAATTCCTATACCTCCAAAAAAATTAAACCCTCCACCAACACCCACTGCAGTAGTTGTTTTACCAAAATCAACATTACCACCTCCTAAAATAGAAAAACCTTTTGATTATGATGGTATAAGAGAAAGAATTACTAAATGGTGTAATAAATTATATCAAGATGGTAGTTATAATTATAAAAAATATCAAGAATGTATAAAAAGTCTTGAAACTGGTATATCTAAAAATTATAAAAGGGATAGTGAAGATGATGCTGATAATGAAAAAAACATGAATGAAATATATGGATATTATCAAGATGTAAAAGAAAATGATAGTGATGCTAATCCAGCTATCCCAACTGTTAAAGATGATTTTCAATTATTTAATATTTATCATGGAAAAGAAAAAATTTATCTAGTTAGTGAAAAAGATGGCAGAGCAGATATTAGTACTGATTTTGGTTATCAAGATGCTAGAGATTGGCAATTAATTAATTTAGGTTCTAAAACAGATTCTGATATTTATGCAATTCGTTCTAAATATGGTAAATTTTTAATTGGAATGGATAATAATAAAATTGCTGCATCTAGTAATAATATTTCTACATGGGCACAATGGAAAGTTATAAAAAAAAATGACATGTTTATGTTTTATTCTATTTTTCATAAAAAATATATGGCTATTAACGGTGATGATTTGTTATTAATTGAAGGAATTAATGATGAAAATATGTGGGAATTAAAAGAAAAAGTAAATCTTGATGGTAGATTTGTTAATAAAGTTAATAGAAGTGACTTATATACAAAAAAAAATAATCTAACTAATTCGATGCTTTCTTATTATCAAAATGCATTAGATAATAAATTTGAAAGAGAATATTATGAAAATAAAATTACAAAATTAAATTATTTAAGAGATTCGCAAAAAGATTTTTTACTAACATTGGCTAACTCTAAAATACAAGAATTATCACTTAAAAAAGATGATTTAACAGAAGAAAATCATAATATGGAAGAACGCTTAGAACTTTTTAAAGATAAAACTCCTCAAGATTTAGAAGAACTAAATAAACGATATACGTCTGAATGTGGTATGACCGAAGATTGTATAAACTCTACTGTTGAATTACAACAACCAACACAAGGCTTTATTCAGAATTTTTCAAGAATCATGAGAATTAATATAATGAGAAATAATTGTAATTGGACACCTCAAACAGTCAATTCAATAATTAATCGAAACTTTTTAGCAACACCTCCAGAAGTTTGCACAGAATTAAAAAGAGAAATTAATGATTTAACTATCATGTTAAATGGTGGAAGTAACGAATTAGAAGAAAAAATAGCAACAAACATTAGAACAATAGAATTAATTGATAAAGAAATTGAAAGTCTTGAATCTTTTAAAAATGATGTTATAAGTATGTATGATGAAATAAAAAGTAATGATATACAAGAACTTAGAAGTCTTGTTGAGAAAAATGAAAGTGAAAGATTAGCAAATCTAGTTAAATTTCGTCAATTTGAAAAAGATACTGACGCTTTTATTACAGAAATGACGCAAAAAAACAAGTCTTCCGACGGAATAATCGCCGGATTATCTGATGAAATTGAAAGAAAATTATCAATTAATAATAAATTAGGATTATCTGTAAAAACTGCACAATCAAAAGCTGAAATTAAAAATTATAAAGATATTGTTAATAATAATACTAAACTTATAAATAAACAATTAAATGGCGAATATATGCAATTTTATGTAAGTGCTGTCATTTTGTTATGTATTATGTTATTTATAGCATTCATGACATTTAAAACTTATAATAAATTTATGAAACCTTAATCATTAAGCATTTGAAATTATATTTTTATACAAAAAAATCAGAATCACTATCTTCTTCTTTAACTTCTTTTTCAACTTCTTTTTCAACTTCTTTTTCAACTTCTTCTTTAACTTCTTCTTTAACTTCTTCTTTAACTTCTTCTTTAACTTCTTCTTTAACTTCTTCTTTTTCTTGTATCAGAGAGTCTAAAGGAGTTTCTTTATTGTTATTTTCTATTAAACTAAATAACAAATCATTAGCTAAATCTTCCGATACTGATTTAGCTAATGAGGGATTTATTTTTTTTAACATTTCTAGTTCTTCTTTTAATAAAGAATTTTGTTCTTTTAAAATTTCTATTTCAGCTTTTGTTAAAGGTATTAATTCTAATAATGTTTCTTCTTTAGTTTTATTTTTATTTACATTTCTAGATGTAATATAATACCCTAAATTTATAAATCCTTGACCTGTGCTTTTAGTTATCCATAAAATACTATCTAATGTAAAATCTAATGTTCTTCCAACAACCCAATTTAAAATTGACCCAAAAACCATGATTATATATTGTTACCAAATTATTTATAATAAATAAAACAAAAAATAAAAAAAAATAAAACAAATTTTATGAAATGTTTTTTCTGTAAAAAGTAATTAATTCTTTGAATTTGTATTTAATTTACGATTTTGTTCAAAAAGTTTATTACGATTAGAATTTTGAGCTTCACGTTGTTTATTATTACGAATATAATTAACCATTAGATTTCCCTTTACATGTTTAATATCTTTCAAAGAAACAAATTTATCTAAAATATATTTGACATTAGATGCAGTAAAAGATTTACCTCGATATGATAAATTATTAATATTTAAATGTTCAGCAATATTTTTAGACATATTAATAATTGTGCTTTCTGAATTGTAATTAACAAACAAGTTGGCAATTATTTTAATAATTTTTTGTTCAGAAGGATTAGAAACTAGTTTACGAAGATGTCCATCATTTGCAATCTTTTGTCCAAAAGGAGCTTTGCTTCCAACAAACCCTCCTTTACTTTTAATATTCTGAATTGAAGTTCGAATCTTAAGAGATTTAAGGTCAGATTCTAATTGTGCACCTGAAATTGCCGAACGAACACAATGACGCGAAACGGGAGTATCATAATTCATACCATCTAGAACAGAATAAATACGAACTCCACGAGCATGCAAATCTTCTAGGATTTTAATACCACCAATACTATCACGAGAAAAGCGTGTTAAATCAATGAACAAAAGTGTTTCCCCTGTTTCTATTTCACGAACTAATTCTTGAAGACCATGTAATTTAGATACATCACGAGCAGAAATACCATCATCGTATTTGATTGATTTGATGTTATAACTATTCTCAATACAGTATTTAAATAGAATTTCTTTTTGAGAATCTAAACTAAAATTACCTTCCGGAAAATTACTAAAGTAAGCTTGTGATGATTGTGAACTATTGGTAGGTTGATTTTGTTGAAAACGATTCATAATTCCAGCTGTTTTTGCTTTGTCACTAACACGTAAATATAAATGAGCATTCTTTGTGGAACCAATATTTGCATTATGATTATTAACTTGATTATTTAAATGATAATCACGAATCAATTTAGAATTGATATCTTCTTCATTTACCCAACTATCAGAATAATCTTCACCATCATCATAAGGAATCCAACGAACCAAATATTGAGTTTTATCATTGGTTTTACGTATATCAATTAACTTATCAACTTCATAACAGTTTTTCTCCATTAATTTAGGTTCTTTTTTAAGATGTTGACGATGGAGTGTATTAGAAAGGTTATCAATCTCCGTATTTGTTTCTTCGTCTGATTCTGATTCTGAATCATTATTATTCATCATTTTTTTAACGATATTATTCAAATAAACAAACATTTTCCTGTTAAGTCTTGTAAAAATTATTATAATAATTAATATAAATATTTATACATTCAATTTTTTATAAATTACTTTTTCTAATTATAATATTTTTCCATTAAAAAAAAATTGATATTAATAATATAATTTATTGATGGCAATAGAATATAAACATCATAAACAAATTTTATATAAATCATATTCAATGGATTATCATAAAACGATTTTAATTGCTGGTGGAGCTGGTTTCATTGGGTCTAATCTTTGTCAAAGACTCTTAAAATCAAAAGAAAATAATAAAATAATTTGTCTAGATAATCTAAACACTGGAAAGTTAGAAAATATTAAACCATTTATTGATAATCCAAATTTTAAATTCATAAATCATGACATTAATAATTCTGTTGTTTTATTATTAATGAACTATGGAATCGACAAAATCGATGAAATTTATAATTTAGCATGTCCTGCATCACCCCCTAAATATCAAATTGACCCTATTTTTACATTGAAAACTAATTTTCTCGGAACAATGAATTTACTAGAATTAGCAATTCAAAAGAAAAGTAAAATATTATTGGCATCAACATCTGAAATATATGGAGAACCTGAAATTTCACCACAACCTGAAACATATCGAGGTAATGTAAATACTCTAGGTATTCGTAGTTGTTTCGATGAAGGAAAGCGAATTGCGGAAACTTTAATGATGGATTATCATAGACAATTTAATGTTGATACTAGAATTGTAAGAATCTTTAATACTTATGGTCCAAATATGGATAAATATGATGGACGTGTAGTAACCAATTTAATTAGACAAATGCTCAACAATGAAGATATTACAATCTATGGGGATGGAACTCAAACTAGGTCTTTTTGCTATATAGATGATTTACTAGATGGGATTATTAGATTAATGAATTCTAATTATCATTATCCTGTAAATATTGGTAATACTAATGAAATTACAATTAATGAGTTATCAACTATATTATTTGATATGATTGAAACAAAATCTAATATAACATTCTTACCTTTGCCACATGATGACCCAACAAATAGAAGACCAGATATTACCTTAGCTAATCAAATTTTAGGATGGGAACCTAAAGTTGAACTTAAAACAGGGTTGGAAAAAACAATTCAATATTTGAAATTATAAAAAATCTTAAAATTATGAAAAATATTTTCTCAAAAAGTTTGAGAGCAATATTAATTTTTCAAAAATAAATTTAAAAATATGTTTTTTATTACATTTTTATTTCATTTTTTTCAAATTATGGCATTTTTCTGCTATAAAATAAAAATGTAATTATTTATCATTAAAAAAAAAAATTTACAAAATTTTAAAATAATAAAAATTTTTTATTATTTTTTAAATCTTTTTTTTGTTTTATATATAAAAAACATGCACCTGTTTTATACGTAATTATTCTAAAATATGAATTATTTTTTTGTTAAAATGCTAATAGATTAGCATTGATTGGTTGAATAAAAAAAAAATATGCGATTAAAAATATAATATTTTAGAGCTAAAAAAAAGAGAAAAAGTTGCTCTTTTTTTTAGCATGTAACGGTTGAATAAAATCTTAAAACATGGTTAGAAATTATATTTAAGTATTATAAAAAAAAAGAGAAATATTTGCTCTTTTTATGTTAGATTTATTCTTTTTTTCCTTTTTTATAATAAAAATAAACAATGAAAGATAAAAAACAATTTGAATGTAAAAATTGTAATTTTTCAGCAATTTCTAAATTTAATTTTGAAAGACATTTACAAACAAAAAACATTTAGATGTTATGAATGCGGTTTATAAAGGTCAAAACTATTGTGTTTTATGTAATAAATATTTTAAGCATTTAAGTAGTTTAGTAAGACATAAAAATAATTGTTATAACAATCAGACAAAATTTGATGAAATGAAAGAAATGAAAGAAATGAAAGAAATTAATGAAAATACAATTAAAACAATATCAAATGATTCATGTCAAAATATCATTTCAAATTATGAAAATGATGGTATAAATGGATGTATAAGTTCTTTATCTGATTACTTAAAAAAAAGTGCAATGCAACAATATAAAGATATGAATGGAAAAGATATTGAAATGAACAATATTATTTTACCATTTTTATTATCAGATAAATCATTACGAGAACATTTTGAAAAAAATGATAATGGTAATTGGGATAAAACTACAATGATTGATAATATAAAAAAAATAATTTCGATAACAAGTGACCATGTGTATAAATATCATAAAAAACATATGGCTTTTAATGGTTCTCAAAAAAAAAGAGTTATAAACGGTTTATTGAAAGCATCTGGATATTCAATGTTGTCACATTTATCAATTCCAGATTTATATAAAATAGAAAATGATAAGACTATTGATGTTAAAGATGAAAAAAATAATGATAATGAATATGATAGTAATGATGTATTAGATTATGAATTATATTGATGAAAGAATCTTAACTTCCTTTTCTATTTTTTTATGAATACTTATTAATAATGCTTCTAATCCATTAATATTATCTTCGATATCTTCACGATTAGATGAATTTTTTAATTTTACAAAAAATCTATAAACAATTTCTTTATCATCCTCTGTCCAAATACTTTTTAAAATATCATGAATCTTTAATTCATGTTCTTCAACCGTTTTAATTGATGATTGATTAGATGATTGATTAGATGAGTGACTAGACGCTTGTTCATTTTCTTTTAATTCTTTATTTTTTTTATGTTCTTTAATTTTCTCTTTTTCCTTGTTTATTTCAATTATATTCCGTCTATTAAATCCAGATAATATATCAATATATGATTGAACAGCATCAGCTTTACCTGTATTACCATAGGTAGATTTTAATTTTTCTAATCCTAGAATAGCATTATCAAACAAATATTTAAGTTTAGTATCGTCATAAAACCATGCTACAGCTTTATGTAATGTTTTATTAAGGTCTCTTAAATCATTATAGCTATCACCTAAATATGTTCTAACTGCGGATTGTAATATAGTATTTTCACTGTAATTTATATAATTAGCATCAATGCTTAATTTAGTCCCTTCTGGTTTAAAAGGTAAAATAGCTAATTTAATTAGGGTTGTCATTGGGTCTAATCTAGAATTCTCTTTTGGTCCTGGTTTTAATATTTGATAAATAAATTTACTCATGTAAAATTAAAATTATATAACTAGAATTGCTATTTGTAAAATATTTAGAATTTAGTTATCATAATAGTAAATTACTTAAAATCTTTTTTTATATTTTTGTTATAAAATCAAAAGAAATACAAAAGAAACTTAAAGTTTTAATAAAAGAATGAAATTAATAAATAATCATAATATTGTAATCAATTATTATTAAATTGATATTTTCAATGGAACAATATAATGAAATAGAATTTTTAAAACAAAAAATAAATTCATTAGAAAGAAAATTATTAGAAACACAAAGCAGTTTAAAAATCTATCAATGCCTTTTAACTAATCTGTCAGATCTTCCACAAACTAGAGAAGATTTAAAATGTTTTATTCTATCAACCATTATTGAAAGAGAAAGGTTATATTATGAAAGTAATAAAATACCAAATGAATTAAAGGAATTATTAGATGCTGGAATAGTTATAACTGGCCCACCAGGAAAAGAAGGCCCACCAGGAAAAGAAGGACCATGTGGTCCTCCTGGACCTGTTGGTTTAATTGGACCAATTGGTCCATCTGGATTACCTGGTAAAAATGGATTAGATGGTAAAGATGGAAGAAATGGAATAGATGGTAGAAATGGATTAGATGGACAAAAAGGAATTCAAGGTGAACAAGGTCAAATAGGTCCTAGAGGTAAAAAAGGTCCGGATGGTGAAATTAAAGAAATAGATATGTATGAATTAAAAAAATATATTACCGATTATTCCAATCAATATATCGAAAAATTAATAGAAAATATGAAAAATATGTAAAAATTATTAATATTTATGATATTTTAAGTAAATTTTCCAATTGATTTGAAATATTTTTAATTGAATTATAATTTTTTAATTTATCAAATAATTGGATAATGACAAAATTATATTTATATTCAGAAAATTTCTGATAATTGATAAAATATTTATTAAAGTAATGCAAACACAAAGGATTGTAAAATGAATTTAGATAAATTTGATAAAACGATAAATGCATGAATTGAATAGGATAATTAAGTAAAGGCTCTTTTGTTTCATTATCTGAATAATATTCTACAAATTTTTCCTTCACTTGTTGAGTAAATTGATAATCATAGAATAATAAATTATCTGAAATATTTTTAAGTATCATATCTAAAATTTGTAAATGTTCATTTACAATAATTTTAGTATTACAAATTGCATAAAAATTAGAATTTGATGTGATAGTAAATTGATTAATATTTTCAGTTAATTCATCTAATTCCATTTATTTATCAAAATAATTAATTAATCTTTATTTTTATCAATTTTATAAATCAATTTTTATTATTTTTTTACGAATATAATGAATTTACAAAAAATTAATAAAAATTGAATATAAATTATAAAAAATTATATAAAATATAGTTGATATTGTAATTTTAATATTGAGCCATCATAAGTCAATTATTAAATATGAATTTAGATAATGGTTTAAAATATGAATCAAATTTAAATAATCTTTCGGAAGACTTATCTGAAATTGAAAGTTTAGGAACAACTATAGAAGATTCTGATTCTGATTCTGATTCTGATTATAATTATAATCTTAATCATAATATGAATGATAGTTATAAATATTCAGATGATGAAAATACTGTAAGTAAAAATAGTATTCCTTCTGAAATTGATATTCAAACAAAAATGAAATCTTTTTCTAAAATTATTAAAAAGTTTGAAATAAATCAATATACAAAAATCAATTCCATAATTCCTACTTTATTATCTCAAAAACATAGTTATGAAGACTTTATTCTTTTAATGAGATTATGTGTCAATAAAATGAATAAGCAAAATACAAGTTGCTTTTATTTTAACGTATTAAAAGACCCCTTAGTGGGATTTATTAACAGATATTATATTGATAATAATTTTGATAATATTGTTAAAATAGTTGAATTCATAAAACTTTTTAAGGAAGGTATGAATTTTGAATCTGAAAATTATTTTTTCGAAACAATTATTATTGATACTTTACTTGATAAATTAACCCCTTATGATGTTGAATATTTAATTAATCACAATATAATTGATTATTATTGTGGTAAACGTAAAATTCCTCAAATGATTTTTGATGTATTTTATAATTATCGACATCAATTAATTCATTCAAATACTAATGCTTTTGTAATGAGAGGTTATAATTGGGAACAACTTGAAGATTTAATAAATATTTCATTGAAAGCACATGTTTCACCTCATTATATTTGGATTTATGTTTCAGAACGTGTTTTAACATTAAAAACACCATTTTGGTTTTGGGAAAAATATAAAACCAAAATTATTTGGGAATATACAATCGAAAATATAATTTATCTATTAGATGAAAATGATAGTCTTCAACTAGAAATATTTATTAAATTGATGAAAGATTTTTATGTATTTATCGATGATAAATTACATCAATTACCAAAATCATTATGTTTACCAGAAGCATTGATTGCAATCTTTTGTAATTCTATAAAATTAGATTTATTACATCTTTTAAAATTCCAAAAATTTAGTATTAAATTACTAAACTTTTTAGCTGAACATGATATTTTTAATCAAAAACATTGGGATTGTATAAGCAGATTTCAAATATTGAACCCTGAGTTCATGAAAAAATATGAATCTAATTTAGATTGGAAACTTTTGAATTATAATCCTACATGGAAACATTATCCATATAATCAATACCATCGTTTACTAGAAATGAATAATACAAATGTTCTTTTATGGGGAACAATTGATGATAAAATAAAACATTTTCAACAATTAGGATTAGATTTGAATAAAGTTGCATATTTTAATAATAATACAAAAAATGTTAGAAATACTAAAAATAAAACACATTTAGTAGCTAAAACTTTAGATAAAAATAATTCAATAGTGCAATTATATGTTCATTATTTGGAACCAAAATTTGCATTGGATAAAAATAAGAATATATATACTTTTCATTATAGTCATAATCCAACTATTTATGATTTAACATATCATGATACATGTATTTTCAGTAATCGTTATTCAATGTCATCTGATTTTAAATTTACTAGAAATCTAGTGTCAATCAAATATATTTCCTCAATTAATGCTAATAAACTTGTAACTTCTTATTCTGATAATTGTTATCATTATAATTGTAACAATCTACATAATATCAATTTTAATGATGATTCTTATGGTGGAATACCTGCATTTGCTTGTATTATTGATATAAATAAATCATTAAATGAGGGTGATTCTGATTGTGAAAATTCAATTAGTGGCACAAAGTTAAAAAAAATAACAATTAATATCAATGATATTTTAATTAATAAACAACCTGTAAGATTAAAAAATAGTCATAATAGTCGTAAGAAACTAGAAAATTATCCACAATATATTCCTATATTATTACCATTTAATTATTATTATCAAATAATGTAAAATTAGAAATGATTAGAAATTATTAGAAATGATTAGAAATGATTAGAAATGATTAGAAATATTTTAATTTGATATTTTCTAATATTTTTTCTAATCAAATTATAAAATAAAATATAATT
>JACCDJ010640877.1_pt1 | contig 11923 bp, 9 predicted proteins | sample 7444481 | NCBI WGS metagenome assembly JACCDJ01 (sample SAMN15323435, study PRJNA562643) | freshwater metagenome | isolation source: river surface water | place: USA:Blue River Watershed | collected 2017-08-15 | reverse complement strand
TTTAATTTAACACTTACATTTGTTACACATTAACGTGTAAATCCAGACAATAATTTCCGGAGTTGCCCGTTAAGTGAATCGATAAAATAAAAAAGTGTACGGTATGCGAAACCTTTTGTACTTGTCCGCAGTTGTTGTTCTGTTCAGTGCCTGTAAGGGCGGCCTTCCGTTTGCCAAGAAAAAATTTGACAAATCGGGTGTTACCGGCTGGAATTACAACGATAAAAACATGGGTGGCTTCTACAAGTCTCCGGTTAAGGAACAAGGCACTGGTCCTGGTCTTGTTTTTGTGCAGGGCGGTACATTTACCATGGGAGCTGCCGATGAGGATGTTATGGGAGATTGGAACAACGTACCCAGAAGAGTAACAGTATCATCATTTTACATTGATAAAACAGAAGTGGCGAACATTCATTACAGGGAATACCTGAACTGGATTGAAAGAACTTTTGATGATCCCCAATTCGAAAAAGTTGTGACCGGTGCCAAGCCCGATACCCTTGTCTGGAGGAGTGAATTGGCTGCCAATGAACCATTGATAGATTATTATTTCAGGCATCCATCCTACAACAACTACCCTGTGGTTGGTGTTTCCTGGAGACAAGCCAATGATTTTTGTATCTGGAGGGGAAGCAGGGTGAATGAGCTTATGCTGGTTCAAAAAGGACTGGCCAACCCGAACCAACTGAAAACCATTCAGGGACAGGGTGAAGAAAACTTTACCACAAAATCATACCTGCTGGGTCTTTATTCCACACAGGCCGCAAAATCCAAGAAATCTCCTTTGATGGACGAAAATGGAAGGCCCAGAAATTATGTTAAAATTGAAGATGGTATCCTTCTCCCCGATTACCGTCTCCCAACTGAAGCAGAGTGGGAATACGCCGCCCTGGGTTATATCAACCAAAACCCCAATGTAAAGACCAAGGAAGGAAAACGTGGAGAGGAATTGATCATGAACAAGCAAGTCTATTCATGGTCTCATAACGTAAATGGCATGCGCGACAACCGTTATGGTTCATGGCAAGGTAAATACATGGCCAACTTCAAGCGTGGCAATGGTGACTACATGGGTATTGCAGGTGGATTGAATGATAACTCTGCCATCCCTGGTCCAATTGATGCTTTCTATCCCAACGGATTTGGATTGTACAACATGTCAGGAAACGTGAACGAGTGGGTTTCTGATGTATACAGGCCCATGTCAAGCAAGGATGTTGATGATTTCAACCCTTACCGTGGTAATGTTTTCACCAAAAATGAAAAGGATGCCAATGGCGAATTTCAGCGTGACAGCATCGGCAGGGTAAAAACTGTTGTTGTTACAGATGAAGAGGCAAGGTTAAGGAGAAACTATCAAAAAGGAAATGTAATCAACTACCTGGATGGAGACTCTCTTTCCATGGTAAACTACGGATACGGTACCACTACACTGGTGAGCGACAAATCCAGGGTTTTCAAAGGCGGAAGCTGGGATGACAGGGCCTATTGGCTGAGCCCAGGAACACGCAGGCACCTTGAAGAAGACCAAGCCACATCAACCATCGGTTTCAGGTGCGCCATGGACCGTTTCGGCAGCCAGGAAGGAAATGGTTTCAAAAACGGAAACCAGTTCAGCAACCGCAGGCAGAACACAAGAAAAAAATAAACAACCACCATATTTTTGATAAAGGTCCTCCCAGCGAGGGCTTTTTCATTTGCTGGAGGTCTGTAATCTAGCGTATCTTTGCAGCATGCTGATGGATCGCTTATATGCTCTTTACAAGCAGTACCCCAAGGTTCAAACGGATACCCGTGCACTTGCCCCCAACGAATTGTTTTTTGCACTGAAAGGCCCAAGCTTTAATGGGAATTTATTTGCAAAGAAAGCCTTGGAGATGGGTGCTGCAGCCGTTGTCATTGACGAGCCCATCGGCATTGAAGGCGAAAATATATTTCTTGTTCAGGATGTACTCGCTACCCTTCAGGCACTTGCTTTGCACCACCGCAAGCAATTCAAAATCCCATTCATCGCCATCACCGGAAGCAATGGAAAAACAACTACAAAAGAGTTGTTGCATGCGGTGCTCTCCAGCACATTTACAACTTATACCACCAAAGGGAACCTCAACAACCACATCGGCGTTCCCTTAACGATTCTGTCCATCAAGGATGATGCCGCCATGGCCATCATCGAGATGGGTGCCAACCATCAAAAGGAAATTGAAAGCTATTGCAAGATTGCATTGCCCACACACGGCATCATCAACAACTGCGGAAAAGCCCACCTGGAAGGATTTGGCGGCGTTGAGGGCATCAGAAAAGGAAAAGGGGAATTGTTTGATTTTCTGGCCCTGAACAACGGCACTGCATTTGTCAATGCAGGGTTGGACTACCTTATGGGCATGTCGTCTGCCATCAAAAACAAGGTTTTCTATGGCGGAAAGGACAATTCATTTGAGGCTGCTGTTTCTCAAAGCGAGCCACTCCTTGCGCTGGAGATCAAGAGTGAGAAATGGGGAAGACAACAGATATTTACCCAGCTGGTGGGCGCATACAACAAGCCGAACATTGAAGCAGCCATTTGTGTAGGAGATTATTTCGGCATTTCATTTGAATCCATCAAACGTTCGATTGAGGCCTATGTCCCCGATAATGCAAGGTCGCAACTGATCAAAAAAGGCAGCAATACCATCATCCTGGATGCCTACAATGCCAACCCCAGCAGCATGCAGGCCGCCATTGAAAATTTCAGCCATCAACAATCAGCAAACAAATACCTGTTCCTTGGTGGAATGATGGAGCTGGGAGAAGAATCAATCGGTGAACACCAATCCCTTGTGAACATGATCAAAACAACCGGAATCAGAAATGTGGTGCTTGTGGGTGGCGATTTTGCCCATGTTGACCACAACTGCATCTACCTTCCCGATGCTTCACAAGCTGCAGAATGGATCAGTCAAAACCCTCCTTCAAATGCACTCCTCTTGATCAAGGGGTCAAGGGGAATCAAGATGGAGAAATTACTGGATGCCCTTTGATTGCGGACTAAAGTCACACACAGGGCAGCAGTGAAAACATAATTTTGAAAAAATAATACCCATGAGCAGCTTCAAAGAATCCTATCTGTACAGTGTATTGAACAACAAGTGCCCCAGGTGCAGAAAAGGCAATATCTACACTTCGTCCAATGCCTACAAATTAGGACAGATGACTAAGATGAATGAGAATTGCCCAGTCTGCGGGCAACGGACTGAAATTGAAGTAGGATTTTTTTATGGAACCGCCTATGTAAGCTATGCACTGACGGTAGCTTTCAGTGTGGCCACCTTTGTGGCCTGGTGGGTTTTGATTGGCATGTCATTGGATGACAACCGGTTTTTCTGGTGGATGGGCACCAATGCCGTTTTGATGATCCTGTTGCAGCCCCTTTTCATGCGCCTTTCGAGAAGCATATGGCTTTCCTGGTTTGTGGGCTACAATCCAAATGCCAAGGAAAGCACTACTGAATCAGACAAATGAGTTAACTTGTACACCATAAAACAACCAATCAACAGGATCATGAAACAATTCATTTCAGTGCTGTTTTTGCTGGTATCAGCCAACAGCTTTGCCCAAAAAGGGTTCACCATTTCAGGAGACGTGAGCAAAGTCAAAGACCCAATCGCCAAAGTATACCTCAACTATTATGCTGATGGAAAATCCACGATGGACAGTGCAGAAGTAAAAGATGGCAAGTTCAGTTTTACTGGTACATTGACCGACCCGGTCATGGGAAGCCTGAGGGCAAAATACCAGGAAGTACCTGGTGCAAAGTCAATGAAGGCCATCTCCTACAACAGGGACATCAAGCAGGTTTTCCTTGAAAATTCAAAGATCAAAATTGCAAGTGTCGACTCATTTGCCAATGCCACCATCAAGGGTTCAAAATCCCATGCAGCCTATGTTTCATGGACTGACCTGACCAAAGAGGAAACAGCACAATCTGCTGCCCTCAACAAGGAATACAGTGAGTACTACAAGAAGAAAGATCAGGCAGGTATGGACAGGATCGATGCTGCTTTCGATAAATTGACCGAGCAGAAAAACATCAAAAACAAGCAGTACCTGAAAGACAATCCGTCTTCTCCCATTGCCATGTTTGTATTGAAACAATATGCCGGTTATGACATCAATGCTGATGATGTTGAACCCATGTTCCTTGCGCTGCCCGAACAATTGAGGGCAAGTCCTGCAGGAAAAGACATGGCAGAAAAACTGGAGACAGCCAAGAAAACTGGTGTTGGCAAAATGGCCATGGACTTTACACAAAATGATACCCTAGGCAACCCCGTTTCATTGTCTTCTTTCCGTGGTAAATATGTATTGATTGATTTCTGGGCCAGCTGGTGCGGACCTTGCCGCCAAGAGAACCCCAATGTGGTAAAAGCATTCAATGCCTACAACAGCAAAGGCTTTACCGTCTTGGGTGTTTCATTGGATCAGCCCACAGCAAAAGACAAGTGGATGAAAGCCATACACGATGACAAGCTGACCTGGACACAGGTATCCGATTTGAAATACTGGAAAAATGATGTGGCGGTACAATATGGCATCCAGGCCATCCCCCAGAATTTCTTGATCGATCCACAGGGAAAGATTGTAGGCAAAAACTTGCGTGGTGAAGCCTTGAACAAGAAATTGGCAGAGATTTTCAAATAATGGCCTTGACATTTTATTCGATCCCGGTTGTTTGTTACAACCGGGATTTTTTTTGAAACCCTGCTCTTGAGTTTGACTGACAGCCTGGCCACATGACCCAGGACAGCATATTTCTCCTATCTTTTTCCGATATTTGCGACTCTAAAACAACCAACATGGGCAAATACAAAGCAGGTGTGCTATTCGGCGAAGACCTGAAAGCACTTTACCAAGACGCAAAAGACAATCAATTCGCATTGCCCGCAGTCAATACTACCGGCACAGATACGATCAATTCTACACTTGAGGCTGCCGCTGCAGTGAACTCTCCTGTCATCATTCAGTTTTCAACTGGCGGTGCACAGTTGATCGCTGGAAAAGGAATGCCCAATGATAAACTTCAAGCGAATATCTCCGGCGCCATCTCAGGTGCGCTTCATATCCACAATGTGGCCAAATACTATGGTGTTCCTGTTGTGCTTCATACCGACCATGCCTCCAAAAAATGGTTGCCATGGATCAGTGGACTGATTGATGCTGGTGAGCAATACAAGCAAGAAAAAGGACAGCCCCTTTTCAGTTCTCACATGCTTGACCTTAGTGAAGAACCATTGGAAGAAAACATCGCCACATCTGTTGAATACTTCAAACGCATGGCTCCACTTGGCATGGGCATTGAAATTGAACTGGGTGTCACTGGTGGTGAGGAAGACGGTGTTGACAATTCAGACGTTGAGAACGACAAGCTCTATACACAACCACAACATGTGGCCCATGCCTACACAGAACTGGGCAAGGTGGGTGAGCTTTTTACTGTTGCTGCTGCATTTGGCAATGTTCACGGAGTTTACAGCCCAGGCAATGTTCAGCTTCGCCCAGAGATCCTGAAAAATTCTCAGGATTATATTCAAAAAACTTTCAACACAGGTGACAAGCCAGTATTCTTTGTATTCCATGGTGGAAGCGGTTCTCCGCAGCACCAGATCAGGGAAGCCATTGGTTATGGTGCCATCAAAATGAACATTGACACCGATCTTCAGTGGGCATTCTGGGAAGGTGTATTGAACAACTACAAAAAGAACGAGGCTTATCTCCAAGCGCAATTGGGCAACCCAGAGGGTGCTGAAAAGCCCAACAAAAAATACTATGATCCAAGGGTTTGGCTCCGCAAGGGAGAAGAGACCTTCATGGCAAGGTTGAAGGTGGCTTTTGAAGATTTGAATTGCATCAACAGAAACGCATAGGCTATCGGCCCATCCATCCACCATCAACTGTAAGAATTTCACCATGCACATAGCTGCTGGCGGCTGAAGCCAAATAAACAATGGCTCCTTTAAAATCTTCAGGATCACCCCAACGTTTGGCAGGAATGCGGTCAAGGATAGACTTGCTGCGCTCTGGATCGTTGCGTAAGGCTTCGGTATTATCCGTAGCAATATAGCCAGGGGCAATGCCATTTACATTTATGCCCTTTGATGCCCATTCGTTGGCCAATGCCTTTACTAGGCTAGACAAGGCCCCCTTGCTGGCAGCATAGCCGGGAACATTGATTCCACCCTGGAAGGAAAGCAATGAACAGGTGAAAATTATTTTTCCTGATCCTCTTTCAATCATTTTTTTTCCAATCTCCCTGGACATGATGAACTGTGCATCCAGGTTGATGTTGATGACGCGGTCCCAGTATTCATCACTATGCTCAGCTGCAGGATTACGCATGATGGTACCGGCATTGTTCACCAGGATATCCGGAACAATTCCTGCTGCACTTAACTGACCAAGAAAAGCATAGATGCTTTCCCTGCTGGAAAAATCAGCCTGATAGGATTGAAATGTTCTGCCCAATGCAGTTACCTGCTTTTCCACTTCACTCCCCGGAGCGAGTGAAGCACTTACACCAATGATGTCAGCGCCAGCTTCTGCAAGCCCTACAGCCATGCCCATGCCGATTCCACGGTTACAACCGGTTACAAGTGCTGTTTTTCCTGATAGGTTGAATGCGTTGAGGATATTCATGTATAAAAATATTTAGCGTTTGAAGTTGATTATAAAGACACTCCACGCTTCCATGGAATAAAATCATCCTGATTGAGTTGGACGGCCTTGGGTATCACCTCACCACTGGCCGCTTTGATACAATACTCCATGATTTCTTCTCCCATTTCTTCAATGGTCTTTTCACCTTCCACAATTGGACCGCAATCAATATCAATGATATCAGCCATGCGCTTTGCAAGGGTTGAATTGGTGGCCACTTTGATGGTTGGACAAACAGGGTTCCCGGTAGGTGTACCAAGACCTGTTGTGAACAGGATCAAGGTTGCTCCTGAAGCCGCCTTTCCAGTAGTGGCCTCCACATCGTTACCCGGCGTACAAACAAGGCTCAAACCCGGTTTGGTTGCTGGTTCCGTATAATCAAGCACGTCCACAACAGGAGCAGTACCACCTTTCTTACAGGCCCCTGCACTTTTTATCGCATCTGTAATCAAACCATCGCGGATGTTTCCTGGTGAGGGATTCATGTGAAAGCCAGACCCAGCCTGAATGGCTTGTGCGCTGTATTCATCCATCAATTTGATGAATTTATCTGCTGAGGCCTTTGTTTCGCACCTGTCAATCAATTCCTGCTCAGCGCCACAGAGTTCCGGAAATTCTGCCAGCAAAATTTTTCCATTCAGTGCCACCAGCAAATCAGAAAAATATCCGACCGCAGGATTGGCGGAGATACCGCTGAAACCATCGCTGCCACCGCATTTCACGCCAACTGTCAATTTATCCAAACCTGCAGGCTTGCGTTCCTGTTTGTTGATTTCAATCAATCCCTTGAAGGTTGAAGCGATCGCATGTTTGATCAATTCTTCTTCACTCATCGGGCCCTGCTGTTCAAAAACATGTATGGGCTTGTCAAAATTTGGATTGCGTTTTTTGATGGTATCAACAAATGCACCTACTTGAAGGTGCTGGCAACCCAAGCTCAAAACAGTGATACCCCCCACGTTTGGATGATCGGCATAAGAAGCGAGCAAGTTTTCCAGAATAGCAGAGTCCTGCCTTGTTCCACCACATCCACCCTGGTGGTTGAGGAATTTGATGCCATCAACATTTTTAAACAAACGATTGGCCTTGGCATCAGCTCCTGCCGACAGGTTCACCGCATCACTATCCAGTTGTTCGCCTTTTTCGTATGCTTCTTTGAGCATCCTGGTATAGCGCTTGTACTTGTCGGTAACCGCATAGCCCAATTCATTGTGCATGGCTTCCCTGATCACATCAAGGTTCCTGTTTTCACAGAAAACAGTAGGAATAAAAAGCCAGTAATTGGCTGTTCCTACCCTGCCATCTGTCCTGTGGTAACCATTGAAGGTTCTTCCCGCATATTTTGAAACGTCTGGAGCTGTCCACTTGTATTCAGCCGCACGGTAAGCGTAGGGATCTGCAGCATGGTGCAGGTTTTCCGTGGTCATCAGCCCACCTCTCTTTACATCGAATTGTACTTTTCCAACCAAAACACCATACATGATGACCTCGCCACCCTTGGCAAGATCTTCTGTGTAGAATTTGTGTTTGGCCTGAACCTTTTCCTGGATTTCGTATTGAGATCCCTCAAACTCAATCACTTCGCCTTTCTCAAGGTCGCGCAAGGCTACAATCACATTGTCTTTTGGGTGTACTTTCAACACTATTTTCTTCATGATCAACTGTAAATTAAGGGATTAAAACTTGTAGCTAAGCTAAGAAAAATCCTGCTCCTGGGAAAGTTGAATTACGCAATCGTTGGCGAGGTTTTCCCAAAAGTATCTCCAAGTTCCTTTGAGAAAGACAAATTCTTTTGGAGAGAATGATCAGGTCAATTGAGGGAGTATTATCTTTACTACCAGTAAAACACATCATGATGAACAAACTATTTTTTGCAACAATAGCGCTTCTGGTCTCATTTACATCATATGCACAACCTCCTGCAGGCAATGCTGACAAGGGTGATAACTACGGAAGCAAGGTAAAAGCAAAAGGTGCCATTCCTTTGGTTGAACTTGTCAGCCAATTGGAAAAAGAACCAAGCCTGCCTGAAGCCAAAATCAGTGCGAAAATAGTAGAGGTTTGCCCCAATAAAGGATGCTGGCTCAAACTTGAACTTCCTGACGGAAAACAAGCGACTGTAAAAATGAAAGACTATGGGTTTTTTGTCCCATTGGCTGCCAAGGGAAAAACTGTTGTAATTGATGGACAGGCCGCCATGAAAACAGTTTCTGTTAAAGAGCTCAGGCATTTTGCAGAAGACGCCAAGAAATCAAAGGCTGAAATAGATGCCATCACCCAACCGAAGACTGAAGTGAATATTCTTGCAAAGGGGATCGTTGTGGTTAATTAATCTTATAAATATTACAATTAGTTTCATGGCATAATGGATATATTTCATAATTTCATGTGAATCCAATATTCCAAAATGCCAAATACCCAAATCTTCAAAAAGGGTGTAAAAATTTGCTTGTTACTTTTGGCATCAGCCAATTATTGCAGCGCCCAAATGGTTCTTCCGTCCACACTTAATGCAAGTGGCGCTACCGCAAGCAAGGGTTATTTTAGTTTTGACTGGAGCATTGGAGAGTCTGCAGCCGTTTCAACCCTTGCCAATAGCAGTTTAATGGTCACCCAGGGGGTGCTTCAGTACCACTCCGGTAATGTGGTTGAAAGAAATGTTGGGATGATCTGGTTTCCCAATGAAGTAAAGTTGTTCCCCAACCCCGTCAGAAATATACTGGAAATTGATTTCAAGCACCTTGTTCCAGGAAGCCTTCATTTTGAGCTGTTCAACAATGCAGGCCAGTTGCTGTGGCAGAAAGATGTGGTCTACAATGGTGTATCGCTGATTGAAAAACTCAACATGTCTGGCATGCCAGCAGGTCAGTATACCCTCTATCTCTACCAAAATGATGCTCCCGATAGCTTTAGAAAGTACTACAAAAAAGGTGCTTTCAAAATCGTTAAGGTCAATTAAACTCCAATATTTCCTATAAACCCCACCTCATGCTCAAAAATGTACTTTTACTGGCAGGCTGCATTGTTTTTGGAATCTTCAGTGCACAGGCGCAGGCACCATCCATTTTAAACTATCAGGCAGTAGCGAGAAATTCTGTAGGCACCCCGCTTCCAAACCAAACCATGCAGGTGCGCCTGTCGATTCTGAATGGAGGCTCCACCGGCAGTGTTGTCTATTCTGAAACCCGGTCTGTGGTAACCAATGCGGTGGGATTGTTTGTGATCCAGATCGGCAGTTCAGGTGCCGCCAGCACTTCCGGAAACCTGTCAACGCTGAACTGGTCCAATGGCAGTAAGTTCCTGAAAGTAGAAATAGATCCATTGGGTGGCAGCAGCTTTATTGAACTCGGCACCAACCAATTGGTCAGTGTTCCCTATGCATTATCTGCTTCACCTTCAGGAACTGCAGGTGGAGACCTCACTGGCACCTACCCCAATCCTGTTTTGGCAGACAAGTCTGTTACAACCCAAAAGATTGCTGACCTTTCTGTTACATTCATGAAGCTCTCTGATCAGGCGGTAACAACCCCCAAGTTGGCCGATGGCAGTGTTACGGACATTAAAATACAATCGGTGTCTGGCTCAAAGGTCACAGGGAACATCAGCGGCAATGCGGCCAATGTAACTGGAACAGTTGCGGTTGCCAACGGAGGAACAGGTGCTGTTAATGCAACAGATGCCAGAAAGAACCTGGGATTGGTGATTGGGACGGACGTTCAGGCACCCTTGACCGCTGGAAAGGATTATTTGACGCCAACAGGCAGTGCTGCCGGGTTGACCAACTTCCCAATACTGAACCAAAATACAACGGGCAATGCCGCTACCGTTACCACCAATGCAAATTTGACCGGTGTAGTGACAAGTATTGGCAATGCTACATCCATCGCCAATGGAGCAATAACAAACTCCATGCTTGCCAATGGAGCAGTAGCGAAATTATCAGGAACCAATACCGGTGATCAAGACCTGAGTGGACTTGCCACCACTGCAGCACTGGCACTAAAGGCGAATACATCCGATGTAAACACAAGCCTGGCACTGAAGGCAAATGCTGATGATGTGACCACATCACTCGCATTAAAGGCAAATACATCTGATTTAGCAAACAAGGTAGACAAGGTGACTGGAAAGGAACTCTCCACCAATGACTACACAACTGCAGAAAAAGCAAAACTAGCAGCCATCACTGGAACCAATACCGGTGACCAAGATCTAAGTGGACTTGCCACCAATACAGCATTGGCGTTGAAACTAAATATTGCAGATACAGCTTCCATGCTGAGCAACCGTTTTGCCAGAGATACAGTCTCTTTATCAAGCCGTATTGATTCAAATGTTCCTTACACAGGAGCTACAAAGGCTGTTGATCTGGGCGCCTTTGACTTAACGGTCAATGGGATTACGGTAGGCATGGGAGCTGGAAAGATAAATTCAAATACCACCATAGGAGTTAACTCTCTTAAACTAAATACTACTGGCTATAGTAATTCTGCATTTGGAAGTGGATCACTGTGGAGAAACACAGAGGGAAAGGAAAATACTGCAACTGGCTTGAATGCTCTCGGTCACAATACAACAGGAAGTGGTAATACAGCTAATGGAATGAATGCAATGCTTTACAATACAACTGGCGTTAGCAATACAGCAATAGGTATTTCTGCACTCTCCTCAAACATAAGCGGCTCCGGTAATACTGCAACAGGCCTTTACGCACTTTATGGGAATACATCAGGTGGAAGCAATACTGCAACTGGAAGGAGGTCACTTCAAAGTAATACCACAGGACAAGGAAATACCGGAACTGGTCAGTTTGCACTTAAATCAAATACTACAGGATCAAACAATACCGCAATTGGCTATAATGCGGATGTAAAATCTGATAATTTATCAAATGCGACGGCCTTGGGAAATGGTGCTATTGTAAATGCAAGCAACACCATTCAATTGGGCAATAGCAGCATTGACTCCGTGGTGACAGCGGGCAAAATAAAGTCCGGAACCATCATTTATCCAAATTCACATGGCACTAACGGTCAAATCTTGACAACAACTGGATCAGGATCTTTAGTTTGGTCATCGCCGACAATAAAAGAAACTCATTATGGCATATACACTCCACTAAGTAGTTCACTTTCAGGTAGTATAATTTATACTGAACATGGCGGACATCCTTTTTTCCCAGATGATTTACCCGATGGTTTTCAATGTACAATCATCATGCACTCAAACC
>JACCDJ010300195.1_pt1 | contig 11930 bp, 10 predicted proteins | sample 7444481 | NCBI WGS metagenome assembly JACCDJ01 (sample SAMN15323435, study PRJNA562643) | freshwater metagenome | isolation source: river surface water | place: USA:Blue River Watershed | collected 2017-08-15 | reverse complement strand
CCATCTGAACGCCCGGTTGATATTGAAGAACTCAACAGAGAAATCGAAAGAAAAAGATAATTGATGCCGGAAGTCAATCCTGCATTCCCTTTCCGGCAAGGATTGCAGGCGTATATTTCTCGATTCTGGAAGTTCTGGTTGCTGATTGTTTTGCTTGGGAAAAAAAGATATGATACCCACGTTGTCTTCCTGGAGTCAATCCATCAAAAGCTTTTTTCAACGGTGGATTTTTTTTAAAAGCATCTTTCAACTCTGGTATGATATCAATGGTGGAGGTCACCTTCTCCAATTTCATTCCATCTCTTTCAATTTGTATCGCTTCATTGATGAGTAATTTCAAAACTGGTAGTGCTTTTTTAACATGATCAACGTTGGTGAATCGAACCTGCCTGGCATTGTTTGAATTTTCACCTGCTTTTACAAGTAACCCTTTTGTATTTTTTATCAAACTGCCTTTGAAAAACATCAAAGCACAATATGCTTTGAACGATTGCAGCATGATAACATTATTGCCATTGTATGTATAACAGGGAGACCCCCATTTTGATTCTTCCTTTAATTCAGTTTTGATGAGAACAGATCTCAACAATTGAAGTTCTTTCTCCCATGACAATACCTTGCACTTGGGGGTATCATACAAACTGCATCTTCCGCAACCCTTTGTGAAATATGTATTGACATCCTTGTTCATTAAAATCCAGATCAGCTTCGATTGATTTGACTGGTAAATGTACTTTCAAATATTTTATCTGCATTGTTGGCCTCAAATCCCTCTCTTCTATGTTCTCTTTTCAAATCTTGTTTCTGCAGATGGGCAAATTGGGGCAGCACCCTTCTTTCGGCAAATTCAACATAACTGCCGGCAATCATGTGTTTTTCGTCGCCCGCAAAACAAGCTTCCAATACCTGCGCTACAGTTGAACTTTGGAGCAATAAACCATCCGGACTCGTTTTTATCTTACCTCCAGCATCATTCAATTTAATACCGTTTCTCTCCAGAAAATCGTTGAATTGCGTCAGTTGATTATACCCTTCTTTCAAATAATGAACACTGATGGTATAATGATTCAAATAGTAACGGTTGTAAATAACCCATGCAGCATATTCAGATTCTTCCAACAATGCAAGATAATCTGCCTTGGTAGGCATCCTCCACAACGGTTCGTGCAGAAAGTTTCCTACAGAAACAGGATCATTCAGATTCAGTTGATCAACAGGGTCTGATTTCACTTCATCTGTATATGAATGAATGATTTTACGGGCATTTTCAGATAAATCACCTACCCTCAGTTCGCTGATAAATATCCGGGGGAACTTTTCATCGGGTGGTGCATACCAATATGCATCCAATTTTTTTGATTCAAATACATAATGATCGCGTTTGGTATACCCAAAATGAAGAAATATTTTTTCAAGAGACGCGATACCCAAATGAGGTACTCCCATCGTTCGGAAAGCGATGTGATCATTGCTGATATCTGATGCGTCCTGAATCACTCCCTCCTTGATAAGATCATTCAATATCTTTTTCACATCCGGCACCCTTTCAGCATACCTTGACATCAGGGCGTCCATCACGACAGCTAAGTCATTGAATTGATTCATTGGCAGGGGTTTGATTGAAATAAAAACCGATTCAAGTTACTCCATTCAGCTGTTTTTACAAAAGCTGAAAGACCTATGTACTGCATAAATATTTTGATCACCCAAAAAGGTTTGGCGTATTTTTACTGCAACCCCGAAAGAGGCTTCAATCAGGCATCATCATGAACAATAAATATTTGAAAGCATTTGAATTTCGATGGAGTGATGTAGACGCGAATCAGCATGTGATGCACTCCAAATATTATGAGGCTGCTGCTCATTGCAGAATGAGCTTCCTGAAAGAGAAGGGGATTACCATGGAACTGCTGAAATCGCTTTCCATTGGACCGATTCTTTTCCGTGAAGAATGTTCATTCAGAAGAGAATTATATGGCGGAGAAATCATTCAAGTGAGTTTTGAATTGATCAAAGCAAAACGTGATGGGAGCAGATTCAGCTCCATACATGAGTTCACAAAATTAGATGGAACCCTGGCGGCGACCCTCCATGCTGATTTGGCTTGGATAGATACCGTCAAAAGAAAACTTACCGCACCTCCAGCAGAAGTAATGAATATGATGGAAGACGCTCCAAAACATACAGATTTTATTTTCCTCGACTAAAAAATATATCCATATGAATATTGCGAAATTTTTGATTGCATTGCTATTTTTTACACCATTGATTGCAGATGCACAATTGAACTCCGTAGAGAAAAAAGTAGTGGCATACATAGATGAACACCTTCCGGAGGCAATAGAATTATTGAAAAAAGCAACCGATGTCAACAGCGGTACATTGAATGTTGAAGGGGTGAAAAAAGTGGGTGATATTTTTGGGAAGGAATTGGAAAAAGCCGGATTCAAAACAACATGGGTCACGCTGCCCGACTCCCTCCGCAGAGCAGGACATCTCGTGGCAACAAGAACAGGAAACAAGGGAAAGAAAATTTTTATCATCGGCCACCTGGACACTGTATTTGAACCCGATATGCCTGCAAACCCTTTTCGGATGCTGAATGATTCTACCGCAACCGGACAAGGAGTAACTGATATGAAAGGAGGAGATGTGATTGCAATTCTTGCATTGCAGGCATTGAATCAATTTGGCCTGCTGGAAGGCTCCGACATCACTGTATATTTTACGGGAGATGAAGACAGGGCTGGACACCCTGTAGAGGTGAGCAGAGCAGATTTTATTGAAAGAGCGAAACGCTGTGATGTTGCACTGGGATTTGAAGGTGCCACCGGAACCAATATTGTCGCAACAGCGAGAAGAGGTGCCAGCAGTTGGCTGTTGGAAGTATTTGGCAAACAGGCCCACTCATCCGGCATATTCAGTGAAAGCGGCGGATACGGCGCTATATATGAAGCAGCAAGGATCATCAATGAATTCAGGACCTCCCTCAGTACAGAAAAATACCTCACATTCAATCCAGGTATGATCGCCGGAGGTGCTGAAGTAAATTATTATGAGAACAAGGCTTCAGCTGATGTCATTGGAAAAGACAATATCATCACACCAGCTGCCATTGTGCACGGAGACCTGCGTTTCTTGACTGCAGCCCAAAAAGAGAATGCAAGAACAAAAATGAAATCAATCGTTGCCAATCATTTACCGGGCACCAAAGCAAAAATAACTTTCTATGACGGCATACCTTCCATGGCTCCTACCGAAGGCAACAATCGATTGCTCTCTTTGATCAACCAGATTTCTACGGACCTTGGTATGGGACAAACAAAAGCAGGTGACCCAGGTGCTCGCGGTGCCGGTGATATTTCTTACGTTGCTGAATTCCTGGATTGCATTGATGGATTGGGATCGATCGGAGGAGGCGCTCATGCTCCTGGAGAAACCATTCATCTTAAAACCATCCCCTTCCTGAGCAAGAGAGCTGCGATGATCATCAACAGACTCGTTCAACAGCAATAATTAAAAATGTTTCATGTCGATCTTGATGGTGGTGTCACGCCTGAAATAGAATGAAGCGTCTTTGAATCCGGGGACTCCTAAAAAACTGGAAGCATTGTTTGAAAAAGCATAGCCCTCCTTGGGCATCCCCAAGATATTGGTTGAAAGTTTGCCATTTCCATCTGCGTCATGAAACAAAGCCACCGCATATTGTCCGGTTGGCAAATCTTTTGCCGTTACCTCAATGCTGCCTTGCATAGATTTCACTGAAAAGGTCTTGATGCTGCTGGTTGACTGATAAGGGAAACCTCTCTCGCCATTGTAAATAGACACGAGAATGCTTCCTCGATTGTTTTTGATTTTATTGATTTGAATATTCAGTGTCTGCGCGTATATACTGGTGCAGATAAAACACATCAACAAAGTAGATATTTTCTTAATACAACCTTTCATATTCTGAATCATAGAGATTGTAAATGTATAGGAAAAGATTTCAGTGCGATAATAAATTTATTGCTACATTTAGTTAAATCAATCGAACAATGAAGAGTAAAATATTGAACATCCTTTCCATCGTCTTTGGTCTGCTGCTGCTTAACGGTGGACTGGCAAAATTTTTTCAATACATGCCTGCACCAACAAATTTGCCGGCAGAAGTGGTGAAAGACAATGCTGCATTGGTGGAAATTGCATGGCTGATGCCGTTGATTGCAGTTGCTGAATTGATTGGTGGACTGCTCATCATTTACCCTAGAACAAGGGCACTGGGCGCATTGGTTGTTTTTCCGGTAATGGTTGGCGTACTACTGGTTCATATTTTTGTTGACACCAGCAATCTTCCTATAGCACTCGTCATTTGGGCAATTTTGTTGTGGATCTTATTCGATAATCGTGAAAAATACTTGGGATTGTTAAAGTAGTCAATTCTTCGAAACAACTTGATCCATCTTCAACTTGGTGAAAACCTGCAAATGAGGCAAGGTGAGTACAGACAATGTGATGAACAACAGTGAGACAAGACTGGTTGCATTTTGACTGTTGTAAAATGTAAACATTACAAACAGCATTCCAACCCAAGCCATCAATGAAAACGGCAATGCCTGTTTGAGCAAATGCCCCCAACTGCTGATGGTATCAGGCATGTTGAAACTTGAACGGATTTTGTCAAATGAAAGCAGGGAATGCCAGAGTCCAAAGTAGAACCCAAATCCAATCCAAAGTGAACTGGAGTGACATATAAACAATAGAACCAGAAATTGCAATACAGCCATCCAGGCATGTGATGGTTGATGGAAGAAATAGTTGCGTTTAAAGATAAAAATAACATGCAGGAGGATCAACATGGCAAGTGCAAATGGTGAAACGTCTGCTGCCAAATCAATCCATTGTTGCGCTGAAACATTGCTGCTTCCGAGGTAAACAAATATCTTCAATGCACTCTGTACGTTGACTGACAAGAAGTAAACGATCCAAGAGAGTCCCATGAAAAAATAAGCTCCTTTGTGCATCCATGAATCTGATTTACCCATCCAGTCAATTTCTCCAAAATGAAAAGCGGTAATGATGATAAAAAAACAAAGTGCTATCAATGGAGAAATGTACCAAAGCAATGCATAGGCAAGGATATTAAGGAGATATTTCAATAGAATGCTGCGGTCCTTCTGTTCGGTTGAATAGATGTTTTTACCCTCAATGTAAAGATCAAGTGCACCATGGGGTACACCAAAAAGAATCATGGTACAAATAAGCCATTTGAATTGATCAGCATCAGCAACAATGAAATAACTGCTCAATGTTGTAAGAAGCAATCCGAGAAGAAGCAGTATGAATCTGAGTTTAAGTTGCATATATAAAAAAGGGGCGAATTGCTTCGCCCCGCCATTAACCAAAATCAACACGATGTGAGATCTGTTATGCTGCTTTGCGACTCAATGAATAAATCACAAGTCCAAATCCAATTTTGTTTACAGCATCACCGATGTTGTAAATGATATTCATATCCAGACCGATGTTCTTAAAGCTCTCATACCACTGACCGTCAGCTGTACCAATCAAATATCCCAAAGGATAGATTGCCCAACCAACCAGTACAAACCAAGCAAGTGCAGAGTTGGCAGCTGCTACAGCTGGACCAGCACTGGTAGCGAGTTTCTTAACATCTCCCATCCATACTTCGTATACGATGTAGAAGTAAGCAATCGCACTGACAGTACCCCAAATGGTTGCATTGCCCAATCCAGCTTCACCCATGTAACCTGTAACCAGCATTACAACAGAAGCAAGGATCATTTTCCAAAGCAAACCGGTGGTTCCACCAGATTTTTTGGTGATCAAATAGAACTCAACGCACATCAAAGGCACAGTCAACAACCAGTCAACATAACGGAAGAAGGTTGGAGAATCCTGTGTCTCAGCATAGTAACCGCGCATGTAGTAGTAGTGCACGGCTGCAATGAACGTGATCAATCCTGAAACCAGGACAGACGTACGCCATTCTTTGCTGGTGTTGCTGAGTTCGAAAAAGAAGAAAACGGAAGCGGCCATCATGGCCATGGTTCCAACGAAAAACGTAAACGAAACGTAATCGTTTTTCGCGATTGCCGTAGTGGCATCAAGCAAAAGTGAATGGATCATATATGGAGTTTTAGTGAAAAAATCTATTTCACAACACTCACATTTCATTTAAGGCTGTCGGTCTATACATAGACCGCAAAGCACACGCGTAATCAATCGTTGTCTCTTACACAACATGAATTTAACAAAAATGTTCAATAGTTAATACACTGAGATTCAACAAAAAATCGCTGCCAGACTGCAATTGATTGATTTATAGCAGAGTAGGAATCAAAATATTTTTTATTTAGAAAATATGTCTAATAATAATTTTTACAGTGTTCCGACATCAAGTGTTATAATTCATTACATTACAAGGGATTGCAAAAAATATAATGTAATACCACATAAATGAGTTTTTTATGAAAATGCCTCTGAAAATTTTTCTTGTTGGACTGATCATACTGATTGCTGTACTTATGTTCAACACTTTTTCATTGAAGTCAACTGCATCTGCTGTCTCAAATACGATTGATATCCCAAGGGATGATACTGCTGCTCTTCACCTGAGCGAGGCCATCCAAATAAAAACTGTATCGTTCGGTGATACCCTGCCTATCGATACATCCGAATTTGTCAAGTTCAGGATGTTCATGGAAAAGACATACCCTTTGATGCACACAAAACTTGAAAAACAAACATTCAATCAGTTCAGCTATGTTTTCAAGTGGACAGGAAAGGACAGTACAAAAGCCCCTTTTGTGTTAATGGCTCATATGGATGTTGTGCCTGTGGAAGCCATCGCAGAGAGCAAATGGACCTACCCTTCTTTCAGTGGTAAAATTGAAAAGGATACCATTTGGGGAAGAGGGGCAGTAGATGATAAATCATCTGCCATTGCCATCATGGAAGCGACTGAACAAATGCTCAGCAATAATTTTACCCCTGAAAGAACTTTTTATCTCTGCTTTGGACATGATGAAGAAATCGCTGGTAAAAGAGGCGCCAACATCATTTCACAATGGTTCAAGGAAAAAGATATCAAACCTGCATTTGTATTGGATGAAGGTGGAATGATTGATACTGAAAGATTCAAAGACGTTCAGCGTCCGGTTGCTGTGATTGCAACTGGCGAAAAGGGATTTGTCAATGTAGACATCAGCGTTACCATTCCAGGCGGACATTCATCACAACCTGAAAGGGAAACAGCTATCGATGTATTGAATAAAGCCATTGTGAATGTGAGACAAAAACAAATGCCTTCCATCATCACTGCTCCTGTTCAATCTCTCCTGGAAAAAACTGCTGCAGAACAATCATTTTTCAAACGCATGGCCATTGCAAACATGTGGTTGTTTGGAGATATGATTGTTGGAAGCATGGAAGAGAATAAACAAACCAATGCAATGATTCATACCACATTGGTTCCAACAATCGTGAAGGCCGGCATCAAAGACAATGTAATTCCTTCGATTGCAAGTGCAACATTCAACAGCAGAATTCTACCCGGACAAACAAGTGATGATGTGGTGAATTTTGTGAAATCTGCCATCAATGATGAAAGGGTGACCGTAAAAAAACAAACCATATCCCTGATGGAGGCATCTTCATCTACCCCATCCGATCACCCCAGTTTTCAAATGCTGGAATCCATCACCCAAAAAATTGTACCCAATGTGCTGGTATCCCCCTACTTGCTGATTGGTGCTACCGACTCAAGGTATTTCAGACCCTTCAGCAATGCTGTCTTAAATTTCACACCTATGCAAAATCCGAAAGGATTTCATGGTATAGACGAACGCATTGGAGTGACCGATTTGAGCCGGATGATCAGCTTTTACAAGCTGGTTTTATCAGAAAAATAAACAAACTGATTTTTACTGCCCAAGCCAAAAGAATTGGATGAAAACAGCATCCAATCCATCTGTATATTCACCAAAACAAAGCTGTAGTATGAAAAATAGTCATCCTCAAAAATCTTTACAAGCAAGTCTGCATACCAAGCTTCTGGGAACTGTGCTTGCAGCCATGATCATCAACCTGTTTTCTGCTTTTACAACAGCCTCCGATCCGGGTCCCGCTCCAGATCCAAGCCGCTTCAAAAAAGTAGTCATCACAGAGCCCGGGAAATTGGACGAGCCCATGGAAATGACATTCTTGCCAGGAAACAGAATATTGATTGTGGAACGCAAAGGTGGAGTAAAGGTGGTGGATGGAAAGACGGGTGCAGTGAAACTCATCACAACCATTCCTGTAAATACAAAGTATAAAAACAAACAGGGACAAGTAAGAGAGGCGGAAGAGGGATTGATGGGTGTGATTGCAGATCCAAATTTTGCTCAAAATCATTGGGTATATCTCTACTATGCTGATCCCAATGAAACAAAACATGTACTGACAAGATGGGAGTTGATTGGTGATGAATTGAAAGCCGACTCCAAAAAAGTAATGCTGGAAGTCCCTACCCAAAGAGAGGAATGTTGTCATACAGGTGGTGGAATGACTTTTGACAAGAACGGAAATCTATTTTTAACGGTTGGAAATAATACAGTGAATCCAAGATCAGGTACATCCAATCTCGATGATCGTCCGGGTTTTGAAAACAACGATGACCAGCGTGCTCCGGGCAATACCAATGACCTGAGAGGAAAAATATTGAGAATACATCCCGAGAAAGATGGCACCTACACAATCCCGGATGGCAACCTCTTCCCAAAGGGTACACCAAAGACACGTCCTGAAATTTATACCATGGGGCACAGAAATCCCTGGAGAGTATCGATTGACAGCAAAACAGGATTTATTTACTGGGGTGAAGTTGGTCCGGATGCATCTGCCGAAAGTGCAAGAGGTCCTCGCGGATACGATGAATTCAATCAGGCAAAAGGTCCCGGTTTTTTCGGTTGGCCTTACTTCATTGGAAACAACATTCCATATGTTGAATTCCATCATCAAGACAGCACATATGGAAAACCGTTTGATCCCCTTCAACCGGTGAACAATTCGCGCAACAATACCGGACTCACATCATTGCCTCCAGCTCAGCCTGCCATGATTTGGTATCCATATAACATGTCGGATGATTTCCCTTTGTTGGGTGCTGCGGGAAGAAGTGCGACAGGCGGACCCGTTTATCACAGATCAGATTTTACAAATGCTGCGCGTCCGTTTCCTTCTTACTACGAAGGCAAATGGCTGATAGTAGAATTCATGCGTGGATGGATCATGTCTGTTACAATGGATGAAAAAGGCAATTACAAGAGCATGGAGCGGTTTGCACCTGACTTGAATTTCAGTTCTGCGATTGATATGCAGTTTGGTCCTGATGGAGATATGTACGTACTTGAATATGGATCAGCATGGTTCAAGGGCAATGAGAACGCACATCTTACTAAAATAGAATACAACGATGGAAACAGATCTCCTGTTGTAAACGCAAGTGCAAGCAAAACAAGTGGATCCAGTCCGCTGAAGACCCAATTGACATCTGCAGGCACAAAAGATTTCGACGGAGATGCGCTCAAGTATGAGTGGAAAATTGTCGGTGGAGGTGCTACGAAAATTTTAAAAGAAGAAAATCCAACCATCACCCTGATCAAGCCAGGAAGCTACAAAGCCACGCTTACCGTAACAGATGCACAAGGTGCAAAATCAAATAAAACCATAGAGTTGAAAGTGGGCAACGAACCCCCCATGGTCTCTTTTGATTTGGCCAATGCAAATAAAACTTTTTACTTCCCCGGAACAACACTTAATTATCAGGTGAAAGTACAAGACAAAGAAGATGGATCTGTTGCAAACGGTAAAATTCAACCTTCTCAAATAGCAGTGAGCATGGATTACATGGCACTTGGATATGACCAGATTGATATTGCCAGCACACAAAGAGGTGCAGACATGAGTGCATTCTCCAATACCGGTCAATTGCTGATGAATAAAAGCGATTGTAAAAGTTGTCACGTGGTGAACAAGCGTTCGATTGGTCCGAGTTACCTTGAAATCGCGAATCGCTACAAAGGCAAACCCGGAGCTGTTGAAATGCTTGCCCAAAAAGTAATCAAAGGAGGCGTTGGTGTTTGGGGAGATCATGCCATGAGCGCACATCCCAATTTAAGTGTTGCAGATGCAAGGGCAATTGTGGAATACATCTTAACCACCGGTGACAAGAAGAGCAATGTACAATCTGCTCCTATCAAAGGTGCATATGCCATCAAAGCGGCTGCAGATCAAAAGGAGAAAGGTACTTATGTATTCAGAGCTGCATACCGTGACAAAGGAACTGCTTCCATGAGTCCACTGGTTGGCGAGGAAATCGTGATGCTTCGTCACCCTTCATTGAATCCTGAACTGGCAGATTTCAACAAGGGTTTCAATAAATTCATCACTCCCATGAAAACATTGAACATGGATGGCGATGGATCATTCCTCGCATACAGGGATATCGACCTGACTGGAATTGACTCGGTGGCAATCAAAGTAAATGGCAATATGAGGGGCTCATCTGCAGGTGGTGTCATTGAAATGAGATTGGACAACGAAAATGGTACCCTGATCGGCAAAACACCTTTCATCAATTTTGCACAAAGAGGACAAAACAGGGTTTCAGCGGACCTTGCAGATACAGCAGGAAAACATACCCTGTATTTTGTATTCAGGAATCCAAATGCAAAACCCGGACAAACATTACTGCAACCCATAGAAATGGAAATGATTCCAAAATAAATTAAACTATTAACTTTACAAAGGGACTATATTACATAGTCCCTTTTTTATTATAACAACTTTTTTGTATTTGTAAGAATCATAAAAAAACCAACCAAAATGAAATTATTAAACGTCAAATTGATCTTAATACTTTCTTTTTTATTCAATACAAATATTTGCATTTCACAAAATGTAATTGATAGTCTTAAAAATCAAATCAATAACGAAAAAACCGATTCGCTGAAATCAACTTTACTGGCATACTTGGCTCTAGAATATAGATTATACAATGTGGATTCTGCAATCAAATATGCAAGCAATGGGCTTATGCTAGCTAAAAGTGCCGGTTATACGAAGGGAGAAATTTTATGCGGTTATATTCTTGGAGAATCAAATAGGATAAAAGGAAATTATGCCAAAGCGCTTGATATTTCTTTAAGCACCATTCAAAAAGCAGAATTAAATGACAATAAAAATATGCAATTTAATTTGAATAATTTAATTGCAACCATATATGGCTCGATGTCCGAAAATGAAAAATATTTATCATACCTGCGCAAAATGTTTGGATTAATTGAAGACAAAAATGATAATGAATCATTGAATGTACTTTATACGAACTTAGGAGATGTTTTTGAAAAATTGAATATACTTGATTCTGCGAGATATTATACGCACCTTGCATATGACATATCAGTGAAACTGAATGATAAAGAAGGTATTGGACTCACTTTGAATAACTTAGGAAATATACATTATAAACTAAACCAGCCAGATGTTGCACTTGCAAATTATAAACTATGTCTTCCCTATATATCGGAAGAGGAGGCCACTGTACCTTACTGTGAATCGACAATGGGAATTGCGAAAATTTACTACGCAAAAGGACTAAAAGATTCTAGTCTTTCATATGCAAAGAAATCATTTACCGCGGCGAAAAAGAAATTTTTTGCTCAATACATATTAAATGCAAGCTTATTTTTATCTGAATACTATAAAAATATAAACAAAATTGACAGCTCATATAAATACCTTAACGAAGTAATTATTGCCAAAGACAGTCTTTTTGGTCAGGAAAAAGTAAAACAAATTCAAAACCTAGAAGTACAAGAGATATTCAGACAAAGAGAAATTGAAAAATCAAAACTAGATGCAGAAAACGAGAGAAAGAAGAACTT
>JACCDJ011682417.1_pt1 | contig 11936 bp, 5 predicted proteins | sample 7444481 | NCBI WGS metagenome assembly JACCDJ01 (sample SAMN15323435, study PRJNA562643) | freshwater metagenome | isolation source: river surface water | place: USA:Blue River Watershed | collected 2017-08-15 | reverse complement strand
GATTTACCAATAGGGGAAAGAATAAATATTTTCAACCAAAGAAGTTCATACTTCACAGGAAGTAATATTATAAAAGTTAGTTTTGATAATACCCAAAACCCAAATGTTTATCATTTCGATAACACAATTACAGTTTTATCTACAGTAAAATATAATGCAGGACAACTTCTCACTACCGTGAGTCCTTCAACAACGACTGACGTTAATTTTGGTGTTAGTCAAGTTTTGAGTGGACAAACCTTTTTTGGTGTCACAGGAACTTCTGTTGCAGGACCACAACAAATTACCGTAAACTACGCAGATACTACAAACCAAACTATTCAAAGGTCTGTTCAATATAATTTATCAACAGGAACAACAATAGGTAGACAAATATTTCCCATGGATAGGGAATATTTTCAGGTTGTTACAGCAATTACCGTGAGTGATTTTTATAATATGATGACCACTCCGGTAGGTCAAAAATTTCCAAACGTACTTAGTTCAATATCTGTGATAAGACTTATGGAACAGGGTGTTTCCGCATATAGAGAAAGAAACTTGGGTTTGAACATGTTTTCTTTTTCCAAATATTTTGAAGGCTACATGGACCAATACGTATTAATTTTACAGAGAGGTGTTGACCCATATTCTCCTTTACTCGAGAACAAATACAATTTAGGCGTCTTGTTTGGTTACGACTACAATAATCCAAATTTTGATATCAGAATCAAGTCAAGAGTAAACGTACCAATCCAACCTAAATTTAATGGTTTGACAATTGATAGATTACTAACTCAACAAGGGAACTTTTTTCAATCAAACTTTTTTAACATTGGAAACAATTTTTCTGCGTTCACATCGAACACGGTTGGTTATTATGGTGCTTTGGATGCTTCAAGTATATTCAGTACCTCTGCTTCGTATAGTATATTTCCTAATGGATTGTATGGTATAGGAGGTGATGGGGAATTCTATAGTGCCTCGATAAGTACTGGTAAATATGACCAATCGGAGGACTTAACAGGTAATGCGTTCATAAAAGGAGAAAGAGATGATTTAGGGGGTAGGTTGTCTTATGATGAGTTAAAATATACATACAACTCACCTAATCTATATCCAATTTTGAAGAGAACTCCAATGACATTCGTGAACAAGGACCTAAATGTTATGAGAACGGATAGGTTACCATCCTCTGATGTTTTGGACGGTTTATCTTGGGAAGCGAATAACGTTGCGTTACTACAACAAAATATAAATTTCACATTCTATGAAATCGCAAACCCTGAAGAATCATTGATTACCACTAATTATGGTACAGGTGCACAAGAACAAGAACAAGATATAGATGACCAAATATACTCTGGAACAGTAATTTCAAGTTTTAGTTGTGAAGGTATGGTATCACTGGATTGTTATACAGGATTCAGTAATACTTTTGGGGTTAATCAATCTTGTGCGGCAACAGACCCTGTTGTCAACGGTTGTTATGTATTGTTCACTAGACCTTTGGTTGGGTTGAGAGATGATTTGAGATATTTTACAGAGTGGGGAACTAGATATAAGTTCTTCTATGCAATGTGTAGGGGTGTTTTGTCTCAAACCTTTACAAATAATTGGGTCAACGGTACTTTATTTGCATTTCCAATTCAAGTAGATACTACATACAATTCTCAAAATAAACCTAACACTCCCAAGTTTTGTAAGGATGTTGTTTTTTTTGATGACCAAACGAACAATTTCTATTATAGAAGTAGTCCTTTCAATATCCAAAGTGGTAAGTTCGTGGGTAAAATACCGTCAGACCAAGAAACTTCAGTCAATAGTACTAATTTGCTTTTTCCGACTACTATGATAGATTTAGGATACAAAGATGATTTTTATTCTGAAATTATTCTAAGTCCCGAGACTAATGCATACGTGATGGACAACTTGAATCCAACAAGTTACTCTGACCCATCAGATATTATTAATTTATTTGTGATATCCAGAATACTCAACTCTAGTTTTTTAAGAAACGATTCTCTCAATAGATTATTTAGTAGAAACGCGAGTAGTCTTAGAGGGAATAGTAAAAGAAGAGTTGATGCGGATTTAGCTCAGTTGCTTTCAATTAATTCGGAAGAAGGTGTGATAAAATTCAGTCCTGAATATTATGACAGTAATACACCTAATAGTCCAGTTGGTATTTTCGGTACCCCATCTAATCCTACAATAGGTATATTTTATTCATCTACCACAGACAATCTTCAATTCAAAGACTTCATAAGTCCTGGTAAAATAGATTTCAGACCCTCACCTACCTCAAACTACACACCATTTTATTTCGGAATCAAAAGTCAATTGGTACCTTTTTATCCATGGAAGTTAGCTCCGTCTACCCAAATATTCGGAACTGAACTTAATAATTGGGCAACTCAAAATAATGAAATAGTACAATATTATTATCAATCTTTGGACAGAGTTTCTAATCAATATTTCAAAGGAGGAGGAATTGTTAATGACCAAAACATGAGAGGATATATATTCAACGTGTTCGATGATTCGATTAACGTTGCAGGTACTACGTATAAATCTACAACACCAATAGCTAATACAACAAACTCATTTGTAGTTGGTGCACCATTCCATTTTTATTTTGGAACAGTCGTGGGTGCAACGGCTTTGGAAAAGTTCAAAACAAAATATCTATCCGATGAATAATTTTATTTTGAAACCAAGTTCCCAAAGTTATAAGTCGGCACCATCAGTTGACCAACAATTACCAATAACATTAGAAGGTAAAAATCAAACGTTAGTAGAATTTGATAGAACAACTAATGTGAGTTTGGCTCAGGTCTATGATAACGAGAGACAAAAGTCTACAGTATTTAGACCTACAGTCAAAGCAAGTCTATTATATTCTAACGAGTTCTTCGGGACTACAAATTATACTCCATTTGTAAATAATCTTTATTATGTCTTACCTGAGTTATCAACACAAAATGACATATGGAGAGGTTATCCACAATATTATGAGTTCGATTTTTTTAGAGGAGATACCGATAATACACACATTAATTATGTTCCTAAAAGTGCGTATTCGTACAATTGGACTTTCAACTTTACTTATGCATACGAAAACAACTATAAAAAGAATTTATCTGCAATAGTAAATAATGTTCAGTTTAATTGGGTTGCTGAAGATGGAATCCCTTTTACAATAAAAAGGAACCAAAAAAACGGGAACAATATAATCTCATTTCAATGTATTTGTTCTCATGGTTTATCTTTGGGTGAATCGGTAGAGTTAATAATAGATGGTTCCGTGTTTCGATATAGAAACGAGACATTATTCGAAGTTACATCATTTGGAAACGGACTCTTAGGAAGTGATGTATTCATATTCAATTTGTATGATATCGGATACACCGGAAATACATTCAATGAAGGAATTAAAGGAACTTTCAGAAGGGTTGCAAATGCTAAGAATCCATCGGAAACTAAATCCAAATATTACATCAGAAGAAATAAAGTTATCTTAGGTAATGATGATATTGTCATTAATAAGACAGGTTTCGAAAAAACGCCTTTTATCGATGATAAAAAGTTAGAATTAAGTTCAATAACACCAAACAAGATTACAAGAATATCACAAAAGACAAGTTCCAACGTTTATACAGTAACACCAAAAAGAGATATTGATTTGTCAAAACTAATAGACAATCAAAAAAGACCAATAACTGAATTGTACCTCACGGTGATTAATCGAGGATATACAGGATATTTCAATAAACCATTGAACAATGTAGGTCTAAAACAAGGATGGGAATTCAACATTACAAAAGAAAATAATTTTTGGTGGAGTGATACTAATGTAAATTCAAATTCTAATATAGAAGTAGAATCGTATACCAAAACGGATGGGTCAACAAAAACATTCTATTATAATAAAACTTTGAATATCGGAGATGTAGTTGATGGTGATTTCTGTGAGTGGAATGATTATGAACAAATTGAAAGGGTGGTTTCAACGTATCATCAAAAAATTAAATACAATCAAGATGTATTCCAAACAGTAACAAACATAACTGATAATGCGCCAGGTTATTACTATAGGGCACATACACCAATAACTCTAAAGGTATTCTCCGACTATGTAGAAACAGGAGACCCTAATGCAATTCAAGATTACCCAACCTATTCTTATTACTCTGCAACTGACCAACAGTTCAGATGGAGAGATATATATACTTATGGGTTCTTTGACCAATTAGGAAGAGGGGTTGATTATCCGTTCTTCAATAATTCTCATTATCCATACCTAAATACAATATTCAGATTAATTCCTGATGATAAGGGATATAATGTGAATGATATTTTATTTGGTGTTGATGTACCTGTAAAACCAATTGTAGATGAATGTGAATAAATTCATATTGAAACAAAATTTTGTCAACGACCAGTCTTTGACAATTCCAATCCAAGGTAGTTGGGATTACGAGGGTATTGACGATGCGGTTGACCAATATGAGGTAAATGCAATTAATGAGGTAATAGGTACGGGATACGATTTCGAGGTGGATAGATTTGCTCACGCTATACACGAACGAACTGAAAGGACTGACATTAATTATGAATTTTTCTTTTATTCGGGAGGACCTATGAATTCGGATACAGACTGGAAATGTTCCTACTTGGGAGAAGGTTTTACGACTCAAGAAGTTTTCTACTATGCTAACAAGTTTTCGAACTCCTTTTTCAAGTTAGATTTTTATGATTCAATAGATGAAAAGAGACAAAAGAACTATTTTACAGTTATACTACCAACACAACAAGGTGAGTTCATGGACATAAACATGGCAAGAACACCTGTAAAAATAAGGAAACCAAAGTTCAAGTTAGATTATGTAGGAGACAAGGAAGGGTTCTTTATTTATTGGTTGAAAAGTTTGAAGTTTATTCCATTGAATACTTTCTACATGACAGCAAAATTTTATAATGCTTCTACAGGAGAGTTTACAAAAATGATTAACAAACCACAATCAACGATACTAAGTAATAACAAGTACAACTTTGATAGTTTAGATTACTTCTATTATAGAATTGTACTTGATTACGTTAATATTCAATATACTGTATTTGATTTACAGGGAAACAGGGTAGGTACCACATCCACCATAAAATGGTATGAATACGTAAACCCACCTCAATAATGGTAGACAAGTATAATATAATAATTTCACCAGAAACTATAATTGGTGATATATCCAAAAGGACTTATAGTGGACAAACTTTTGGTGTCTATTCTGCAATGACATCTGTTGTATCTGGCGGACCTAATGGAACCTCCATATTAACAGGTTTGACCATACCAATACTCTTGAGACAAACAACTATGGATGCGGGGTATTATAGTCCATTCGATGGTGACATATTACAGACTGATGTGGTAAATAATTTTATAGTCACTGCAAACACAACCAATCCTTACACATATAATTTATATAATACATCAGAACAATACCAAAAGTTTATTGAACTATCAACCTACAGTGTAAATTGGGGTGATGGAAGTCCAAGACAACTTGTTACCGGATATACCCCTGATTTTATATCACACACCTACCCAACAGGAATTGCAGAATACACTATCACCTTAGAACAAATTAATCCTTGGGGAAAAATAATTGTTGAAAAGAAAGTTAATACACCATTCAAGAATGCAATAATTTATAACCCAAGTGGAAGAGCGTTCTTCCAATCAAATTTGGGAAGTTGGTCTGCAACACCTGTAAGTTATGATTATATATTTACAGGTGACGCAATAAATAATGTTTCGTCACAAGTATCTTCAACATTTTTAAAAGTACCTTTCGTTGTATCAGGAATAACCACATCAAGACTGACTGACTTATATCAATATGGACCAAATCCTTATATTGTGGGTGCTCCCGTTATCAAAAATGGTCAGGTGTATGGAGTTGTTACAGACATAAATCCTGTCTTTACTGCATACACAATACAAAATACTGATTACTATGATTATGTTGACGACACGTCAATATTTTTTATGAGGTCATCAGGATTTACAGAAGAGAATATAACCGCAGTACCAATTACTAAAGATGAACTTTTGTTGAAAATAACTGACCAAGGACAAATACAAACCGATGTATTTGTTGAAAGGGGAAAAAACAGTGCTTTCGAAAGATTACAAAGATTAGGTGAGATTGATGGACTTGGAGATTTAATTAATTACGGATATGGTTTTTTTAATGTTGAAAAAAAGACATAAACTATTTATAGATATAATATAAAAATATGGCAATAGGAACATATGGTACAATAAGGCCGAGTGACGTTTCACCTGAAGATGTAGAGATAATATTGAACTACACACCAACAAGAGACGTAACAAATGATTTCGTTCTAAGAAAATTGAGTGCCCAAACTTTGTTGAGACCGTACTTCAACAATAGCTCTACAGGTGGAAATGCTGGTGTAGAGGTTTTGGGTGGTTTATATAACTTGACGTTACCAGCTGAAGAATTCAATGCCTTAGGTTTTTATACATTATATATCAGACCTGCGGAAATAAGAACATCCATAATAGATTGTGGTGTATTAAGTGCACTACCTAATGTAAAAGGTATCGTTGTTGACCTTTCACAGGTACCCCAAAACTTTATAAATAAGTTTGTTCCTCAGGGATTAGTAGGTTACAGGATAGAATACCTTAATAATGACGGTTCAAAAATACCTAATTTTTTTAGAATTGTTACTTCGTGTTTTTATTGTGAACCGATATTGACAAATCAAACAAATACTAATCAGAAATCGATTAGATACAGATATGTAGAAGGACAATCTAACTTATTATTTTTGACAGTTTCACCATCATCATCACCGACAAACAAACCTAACGCAACTCCGTATATAGGACAACCAGACCAAGAGATTATCATCACGAACACATATTTTAACCCTGTTACCGTTGATATTGAAATGGTTGAATATGATATATCATCTTTGGCAATTGCTCTTTATGGTAATCAAACCAAATCAATTGATGATGGTATCTACACTATATATGATTCTGCGAATAACATATACAGACAATGCAATCTTTACGAGATTAGAAACCAATTTAATGACTTACTCTATGAGGTTAGACAAAACAGAGGAAATGATATTGACTTCAGTAAAAACTTCAACAGTATAATAACGTAATGGCGACAAAAAGTAGTAAATATTTTTATCCACCTAGACCTGGAAACGGGGCGGGTACATTCTCGGATGATATCGTCGGGTTACAAACAGTGACTGGTGGAGGATTGACGCAGGGTAACTTTGAGTTTACAACAAATGTTGTAGAGAAAGTTAATAGAACTTTCAATATTGGAGCGTTCTCCAATCCATTATCCTTATCAGACATCAACTTAGATTCGTTAGGACAATCCGAAATTATTTTGGATACACAATTTAGAGTTTATCCAAATTATGATGTTTCTCAGGTTTTGAACTTTTCAATGTACGGTTCACTATCCAAGAGATTCAGTGTGTCTGTGACAAAAATAATAAATTATTTTCCCGCGTCAATTGACGTACTTTATCGTCAGATAAATCTTACAACTGGAGCAACTGCTGAAAATATTTCATATGATAGTGTCAATAATGATACTTACTTTGAAATAAACGTTGATAGATTACACAACCCTTTTGATATTGATTTCACGGTCAATGCCACAAAAAATCTAGGATTTAGAGAAATTACGGTTTCTAAATATAGAAACATATATAATACGTACCTCAACTACATAGTTCAAGTTGATGGGATAGATTACTCTGTGGAATCCTTTTCACCTTCAGCGTCTTTTACTCAGGGTACAATTGCGTTTTATGTGTCAGGTTGTCCATTCGGTACTACTGCAACTACATGGTATAATAATATAACTATTAGACCAAACAACTCTACAGTGAACAAAGTAATGGAAGAAGACTTTGACGAGGTAGAAAAATTTCTACTAAATAGACTCATCAATCCAGAGTACACTGCATTGTTCCAAGTTCCACAACAAAACGAAATTGGTCAATTCTATACCGATTATCAACAGGTCACATGGCCAAAGGACGGTAATTGGAATTTAGACATAAGGTCAATTGAGTTCGATACCTACTTAGGTAAACTTCAGACTATTGCCGAAAATTTGGATGAGTTCAAAACTAATTTACTTTCAAGATTTTTGGTATCTGGTTCTCTCAAAGATTTTGATACACTTGGTCAAAAGGTAGAAAAGGTTTTTCAAATTTATGGTAGAAGTTTTGACCAAATAAAACAGTTTATAGATGCTTTGGCATACATAAATTCGGTTCATTACATTCCGAGTGATGACATACCTTCACAATTATTATACAATCTAAGTGCTACTTTGGGTTGGAGTTCGAATTTTTCTCCAATTACAAATGAAAATTTTTTAGATAGTGTTTTCGGTGGTAATTCAGAAAATCTTTATCCTGGATTTAGTAGAAGTGTGACTCCCACTGAGTTAAATTATCAGTTTTATAGAAATATAATATTAAACTCTGCTTATCTCTTTAAATCCAAAGGAACTAGAAGGTCCGTAGAGTTTTTATTGAGACTTGTAGGTGCGCCTGAATCTTTAATTGAATTTAACGAACACATTTATCTTGCTGACCAAAAAATAAACATGGTCTATTTTGATACGCAGTACGCTCAGATATCTGGTGGTACATATGTTCAAGAAATACCGGCTTTAGACAGCGAGGACATTTATAAAATCAAAGGACAGACTTTCACCGGTTTCACAACAGAACAGGATTACGAAGCAGTTTCAATCACAAGATTACAATATCCTGTTGACGATGAAGGATACCCAAGAGCGCCCGAAGAAACGGAAGAAATGTTTTTTCAGAAAGGTGCTGGATGGTATCAAGTTACACCACAACACAGAAGCCCTGATGAGGTTCAACTTACAGGATTGGTATACACAGGTCAGAATTATGATATACAAACACAATTACAACCTTTCAGTTATGGTCAACCATACTTGGATATTTACAGACAATTTCCTTTCATGAGGGAAGGGTTCAAACTAAGAAAAATTACGGATAATAACAAGTCATGGTTAGAAACAGATGATAAAATTAGAATATCAACTGGAGGTGATTACAATGCTTACTATTTTGTTGATAACGAAAAGTTAGTTATAAATGCAAAAAATGTTGAAATTGCATTGAATCCAAGTCAAGGTTTAGTGTATGATGTATGGGACGAATCCGTCAAATATGATTATCCGATACCCGAAACAGGTTTGACAGTTAATTATCCTGTTCCAGGTGGGGTTGATTCCACTTATGTAAATCCTGAACCAAAAAAGAAAACATTCTTCGAGTTTGCTCAAACCTTTTGGGTAAATATGATTAATACAAGAAATCGTCAGTTTATATCAGATGGAAAAACAGGTGGATATCCGACATTACAATCTATCTTTTGGAAGTACATAGAGTCTGAACAAACAGTCGGAATACCAAACAACAAATATACTTACCAAAAACTTATTGATTATGTCCAAGGGATGGGTCCTTATTGGACCAAACTTATTGAACAAATGGTTCCTGCGACAACATTGTGGACATCAGGAGTGAAATTTGAAAATTCTATTTTACATAAACAAAAATTTGTTTATAGAAGACAGAGAGGTTGTCAGTTTGTACCAACTTTGGTAAACCCATGTCAACTTATTTCTAGTTTATTTGATTTTTCATGTGCGAGAGAAATAGTTGATTTTAGTATATATCCTTGGTTGAACGGTGACGCAACTGTTTCGAATTTTAGTTCAATTTTAAATAATAGACTTAATAGTTATTTATTAACGGAGGGTTTAACTTTAAATGATTGTATATTGAATTCACTAAAATCTACTTGGTATGTCGACGTTAGGTTGTCAAATCAAGTTTTGATTCAACAACAATTTTATGTTGGGTATGGAATAACTGACGTTCCAACAAATGAACTTTGGAGAGTAAGTCTAATTAATTCTCTTCCACAATTAACAAATTATAGTTTAGGTTATACTTTGGATGGAAATATTTTAACAGTATATAATTTGACAATGACACCTTTTAACATAGGAGAAAACTTTTCTGTAAATGTAGGTATAAACTTAGAAATCAACTGTATCTAATGGCATTCAGTTATAATATATTGGTTACAGGTGATTGTCAAACAACAAGCTCGGGTGCAATTAGCTTCCTACCTTTTGGTACTACCCCTCCATATACAGTCGAGTGGGTAACACCAAGTTTGGGGACAGACTTTGTTAGTTTTTCTCCGTCAGTTAGAAATAATCTATCTTCTGGTACTTATTTCCTTAGGATAAATGATAGTTCGCTCCCTATAAACGGGACATATAACGTAAACATACCCGTATCAAGTGGAGTGTGTTGTGTTATCACAAGTAAATCAAGCACTAGCTGTGGTGACGACAACGGTTCAATAACCGCAACATCAACATCTAATTATTCAACTACAAACTATTCATTATTTAGTGGAGGTGATGTATTCATTACATCGGCTTCGACAAACAATAATCAAGTAATATTCTCGAATTTGACTGCAGGTACTTACTACGTTGCCGCAGTTGATATCGGTGGTTGTACCGGTTATAGTGAAACGTTGGTTGTTGAAAGTTCTACAACCTTTGACTATGGTTTTTATATCGTACCAAACTCAAGTTGTGGGGGTCAACCTATAGGTAAAATATTTGTTACAGGTGAAACAGGGGTTTCACCATATACATATTTTTGGAGTAACGGTCAATTAACAAGTTCAATAACAGGTTTAACCGAAGGCAATTATACAGTAACTGTTACAGATTCAAATGGATGTTCCTTAAGTAAAACTGCAAGTCTAAGTCGAGTGAACCCTGTACAGATTGTAGGATTTGATGTAATACAACCCTCTTGTTTTTCAAGTAACGGTGAAGTTACTGTTAACATTACAGGTGGTACTGCACCATTTTTTTATTCCGCATCAACAGGATTTGTTAAGGTTACTTATGAGACAAGTTTGCAAATAACAAACTTAGCTGCAGGAACAGTACAAGTTATGGTTACGGATGCGGGATTCTGTACATCAACAGAGCCTGTCACACTAATAACTCCAAATGGGATGACATCTGTTTCAATAAATGGATTCAATTCTTCCTGCTCAAGGACCAATGGGTATATCAATGTAAATGTTCAGGGAGGAAATACTCCATACACATATACCCTTGTTTATCCTACAGGAAATGTTTCAGTACAGTCCACCGCCAATCAGTCATATGACTTTGTGGGATTATCTGCAGGTACTTATTCCGTGTATGTTAGAGACTTTTCTGGATGTGTTTATACCGATGAAGTTTCGTTGATAACGGAGGACAAATTCACTATAACTGCAATTACTAGTGGTACTACCTGTGGTGTAAGTAATGGTTCGGTTCAAATATCTATGAGTAGTGGAGGAACATCACCATTCGACTATGTCTTAGATGGTGTGATAAGATTATCAGATACAACTTTAACATCTACAATATTTAATAATTTAAATTTTGGACCACACAGTGTTTCGGTAATTGATTCCACAGGTTGTGAACAAAACGTAAGTTTTACTATAGAAGACTCACCTCCGATACAATATAGTTTATATTCTTCGAGTTGTGGGTCAGGAAATGAAGGTTCAATAACCGCGTTCATATCATCAGGAGAACCTCCATTTACTTATAATTGGTCATCGAATGTTCAGGGTAACCCACAATCAATCACAGTCACAGGTCTGACCGCAGGAACGTACAACGTGACAATTACCGATAATAATGGATGTTCTTTAAATCGTGTAACAGAAGTTATTTGTACAAATAGTTTCATTTCTTATCAAGTATATGTTATGGGTGCTGAGTCTTTTGTTATAGATT
>JACCDJ011117681.1_pt1 | contig 11936 bp, 14 predicted proteins | sample 7444481 | NCBI WGS metagenome assembly JACCDJ01 (sample SAMN15323435, study PRJNA562643) | freshwater metagenome | isolation source: river surface water | place: USA:Blue River Watershed | collected 2017-08-15 | reverse complement strand
GTCCTGCGTGCGGCGCAAACGCCAGTACACGAACTGATAGGGTTGTACTGAATCAGGGGTTGGCCACATCGTGACGGCTGGCAGGTTCTGCACCGATACGGGGGCCGCTGTGGAGTGCGCGGCAGCAGTGGTGTTATTCTGGCCACGGAAGCAGTTTCCGAGCTGATTGCCGTCGATATAGCCGTAGTTGATGGTCTCACTACCAATCTTGATGAAACCCGTCGCAGCGAGGCCCACAGCCGATGTCAGCGTGATCGTAGTGTCTGTAGCCGAAATGCCAGACGCAAGAGTCGTGATTGGCGCTGTCGTTTGACCATCAAGGCGCTGTACCCAAACCTGAATTGGACGAGCCTGCTGAAGTTTGTTGGGTAAGGTCGCATAGGTAGAAACACTGATGCGTGTGATCGTCAAGTCAGCCTGATTCGCTGTCTGGTTTGCCTGTGTACGGATGACATGCTCGAGCAAGTCAACGGTGTCGTTGGGCAGTGGGTATGTGTTCTGGCCGGGCACCAAGTCGATAACACCCTGCTCGATGGTCCACATGTTGACGCCACGGTTGGCCCAATCAGAGAACATCAAGTTCAGCGAACGACGCGCTGTACGCAAGTCGTAGCCGGTGCGCATTTCACTTCCGGCACGCTCGAACGCTTCCTCGACCAACTCAGTGAGGTCAAGGTTGAAAGAAGTTGAACCGGAAGTGACTGCCATTATCGGAACCTCGCCGTTTTCTTTGCTACTGTTTTTGGTTGGGCTACGAACTGCTTCCCGGCTTTTTTGCCAGCGCGTTTTGCACGCGTTGTCGCAGCGTACTCAGCAGGGCTGAGACTTTTGATCGCAGCTTCTGGAAGGTATCGCTCACCTGTTTTACTAGACGGTTTTCCACTTTTAGTCCTCCACTTTTGCGCGGTCCAATCCTTTAGCGATTGCTGAGGATTTTTCATGACTTGTAGCCGCCACCCTTTGCTTTGTACTGCTTGGCCAACAACTGCGCCTTACGCGCCGACCATTGACCTGCCCCAGTACCTTGCGTTGCACGAGACTTGATTGATTCAAACAAAGACTTACGCATTCCGGGCTTGGTGTAGTTTCCAGCTTCGTTTACCTTCGACTTGACCGCGCCACCTTCTTTGTATTCGGTGAAGTCGGTGTCATCGCGGCGTGCTTTTTTCACGCCGGTGGGCATTTTGCTGGGGGCTATAGCCCCCATTCCACGGCTGGGTCTCATGACTTAGCACTTACCGCCGTAAGCCATCTTCTTGGCCATGCCGCCGGACTTCATGCCCAGAGGTGTCATGCCCTTCATGGAGATGTTTTTGCCTTTGGTTTTACCCTTGGCGGCAATACCGTCTTTGCTAGGAGCAGCGGTGCGAACTTTACCCATTTTGGCAGTAGTGATGCCGTTACCAGATGATTTAGCCATGATTTGGCCTCCTTTATTGAAAAGCGACATGTCGCCGTGGTTGGTCTTCTTTTCGTTGACCCGTTGAATATCAGCGCGAGTGGTTCCACCCTTGCCGAACTTTTTGCCCTTGTCGGCTGCACTGAACTCAGCGCCTACCGATTGGGGGACACCTGCCTTCTTGGCAAACGCTGGATTGTGGGCCACCGCTTCCATGAATTTGTGTTGTTTCTTGCTGGTGCTAGGCATATCAAACCTTAAACGGCAAGCCTTTACCAGCGAAGTAACCCGCAGCTAAGAGGCCAATCCAAATCAGCACTTTCTCAACCACGGTCTTACCGACCTTCTTGTAGAACTCAGACGACAACTCTTCAAGGGCAAGCTTTGCAGCTTCCTTGGCGATCATGCGTTCGCGTTCAGTTAATTCGATGTTTTCCATCTCAACAATTCCATGCCCGCAGGCTTTTGTTAATCCGGCTGTTTGGGTCTTTCGCGGTCTTCGCGGAAGTCAACTTCTTCTTCATCCCAGTCATTCTGGCGCAGAAAGAGTCGCGACGGCTTCCACCCTCGGGTTGAGGTGGCTTCAAGTTCATACCTTGCTTTTTTGCGGATGCACGCCCCTTGGCGTTCAAGCCGCCGTTGGGGTTCTTGCCTTCTTTGCGAGTCCATGCAGGTGATTTAGCCATTTGCTACTTTCAGTTTGGGTGTGCAGTGATCGGCCAACAAAGGCTTCAACACATCTTCTTCGAAGTCGCGGGTGAATTTTTCCTGCCCCACATGGGGTAGGCTGATTGATGGGTCCAAGAAAACCGTGAAGCCGTCTTCGGCTGCACGATCGCAGAACAAGTAGTCTTCGCCGTAGTACTCGCCGTTGACGATCTTCAAGTCAAAGATGGCGTGATCTGTGCGGTTATCGACGTTGTTGTCGTAGGCCCACTCTGGATGATTGGCAATCATCGTCTCGAGGACATGGCGTTGAATCATCATGAACCCAGTGCCAATGCGCTTCACACGAAGCAAGCCGTTCTTGTCGAACTCAAGGGCACCGTTCTCGTCGAGGTGATAGTCGAGGAAGAATTTGCGGTCCATGCCACGGCGTGGGTAGATGCCAGCCGTGATGTCTTTGTCAATGCTCAGAGCGAACAGGCGCAGAATAGCGTCAGCGGATACAACCACATCGGCATCCACAAACAGCAGTGTGTCTGCGTCGGACTTGAGAAAATCCGCAACCAAACAGTTGCGTGCTTTCGTAATAAGGGAGCACCCCGAGAGGTGCGTGAGGTAGAGCTTAACCCCCAACGAGCCCGCCTTGACGGCGAGGTTGGACAACGCAAAAGCCGAGTCAATGTTCAGCTTGTTGTCGTAGGCTGGAATCGCAACCATGAGTTTGCGCCCAGCGAGGTTGATGCTCTTCTCGGTATCAGCCATAAAACACCGTTACGCTGCTGACGTTGGTTACATCAACATAAACATTGCTTGTGAAGCGGATACCTTCGCCGGGCAACAAAGCGTTGAACATCTCAGCCACAGCAGGTGTGTTGAGTGTCACGCGAGTAGTGCCAGACGCGCCGCCATCCTTCAAAACCACAGACCCCGCAGAGGTAGTTGTGGTCAGCAAGATGCCTTTGATACGGGCTGGGCCCGCCACTATAGTGCCGTCAGCCGTAGCTGTGGCACTAAGTACGTCGGTTTGCATGGTCATGAAGACCTCCTATTAGGCGGCAGCGATTGCTGTACCTGCGGGGGAAATCCAGTTTGTACCGTTGTACACAGCCAAGCAAGGAGCACCAGCCAAGCCGTTAGACACGTAGATGATCTGTCCGGTGGTTCTGCTGGCTGCGGGGATTGCGTTAGCGGTGGTAACGGTATAAGTGGGAGCGATGAAGCCGTTAGTCGATGCGACTGGGCCTGAAAAACTAGTGCGTGCCATGTCTTTTCCTTACATGCGATTAAGAGGCGTATGTCTGCATGTCGTCTGCTCGGTCAGTCTTACGCCTCGGGGGGTCCGAGATGGGTCGAATATACACCCGTTTCACCAAAAAGAAAAGACCCCGAAGGGTCTTTTCAGTGGTGCGATTAAGCGCCGGGTGAGCCGAAGACGCCGAGGGGGTCTGACCAGCCGAAGCTGTAACGCTCACGTGCCTTGTAGCGCACGTTGCCGGTGTCGAAGTCACCGTCCATCGAAGTGGCCAAAGCCACGCGTTCGAAGTGCTTCAAGCCGTTTGGCACGTCTGTCAACAGGAACCATGCGTTGGTGTCTGTCAAGAAGTGGTTAACGGTGTAGCCTTCTGGGATTGCGCCCATTTGCTTCAACGCGTTGATGTCGTTGTCGGCGGTAGACACACGCAATTCGGTGTCCAACAGACGTTTTGCAACGAACATCAGGTTTGGAGGCACAACCAATTTCTTGGGACGTGCAGCGATCAACAGGCCACGTTCGTCTGTCCAACCAGCGATCTGAATCACGGCGGCTTCCAAAGAAGTCTCGTTCAAGTCAGATGCAGTGGCAGGTGTGTTGGCGTTGGTACCACCGGAAACCAAAGGATGGTTCACCAAGGTGCCAGAGCTGTTGTAGCCGAACAAAGAAACGCCATCGCCACCGAGGTAGTTTTGGCTGAAACCATTGTTCAAAATGGCAGCAGCTTTAACTTGCTTGGTGTAAGCCATCGAGCGTGCCAGAGCTTTCGTGTAACGGTTGCTCAAGCTGTCGTACAAGTTGTCTTCCATCGCTTCTTCAGTGATAGAGAAACCTTGTGCGATTGTCTCGTGGTTGTAACGTGCAGTCCATGCTTCTTGCGCGTTGTCATAAGCGATGGCAGAACCTTCGTTTTTGACTGGTGCAGCAGTGAAGCCAGACAACTTTGTTTCTTCTTCGAACGAACGCTCGGAAGCTTCGGTCTCAAAGATTTCCTTGTGCTCTTCGCCGTAACGGGCGTATTCCATGCCGAACAAAGCGTTCAAGCCGGGCAAGAGTTCTTTAAGTAGCTGTGCGCGTGAAATTGCCATTTTTTACTCCTTAGACACCTGTGGTGTTGTTGTACTGGTGGGCGTTAATCTTCACCAACAACTCGGTGTACACACCGGGAGAAGTGGCAGTTTGCTCAACCACGTCGATAACGCGCAATGGGATGGTAGCGGTAGTGCCAGCACCGGTCAAAGTCACGCCAAAGGCGCTATTGCCAGTAGTGGTAGAACCAGCGTTCAACACCAAGGGAACGTTAGAACCGACATCAGCACGGCTTGCAGTGCCCATGGTTGTACCAGAGGTCAACACGGCCACTTTGAACAATGCTTGTTGGTCGTCAACCACATAGGCGTAAGCTGGGTTAGCAGCGGTAGAAGCCAAAGCGGGGATGTACTGACCTTGCACGGTTTGACCGTTAGAGTTCACGTACTGACCACCCAAGGCCACACCGACGATAGTGCCAGCGTTAGTTGAGGTTGATTTAATCAGAAAACCATCGCTGTTGATTTGAACGGTGTCGCCATTGAAAATAGCGGTACCGAAGCCAGCGGCAACGGGAATCAGACGGGTAGCACCAGCATAGGGCTTACCATCAATCGAATTGATGGGCTCTAGGCCATAAGGTGCTGAGACAGTTGGGAATGCCATATTTAGCTCCTAGTTAATTACCATTTCCAAAGGATGCGCCTCGCGACACACCCGATTTTTTCTCAGAGAACACAGGCATACGGGGGTCTGACATCCCAGTGAACTTGTGGTCAACAGAGTCGGTTTGTGCCTGAGATGCGTTTGCGTAATACTCATTACGCGCTTCAATCATCTCAAGCGGGGCGGCGCATAACATCAAGCCTCCAACTTCCACGTTACCTTGTGCATTACCCGGAACTTCGAGTTCGGGGTAGTCTTCGGCGCGTACGGGTTCCCAGCCTTCGCGTCGTTTTTTCGACACGTTGGTGTGTTGGGACTCACCTAACACCGATGTAGCAATCCAACGGTGCCCGATACCGGGGCGTGGATTTGGCTCTGGAAGAATACTTGCTGGCTTCCAAACGAATCGTTTTTCGGCCTCACGAGTTGATTTAGTACGTGGGTTACGGTCGATTTCAGCCATTTTGTTTCTCCATAGCAGCTACATGTTTTGCATAAGTTTCGAGGGGGACGCCTAGCCGTTTAGCGATCGCCACTTGTGTTTGGGTGAGACGAATCTTCTTCGCCGCCGTCACACGATTTGCAGGCGCAACAACAGTTGCGGGTTTGTTTCTTGAGGTTTCCCGGGTTTCCTGTTCGGTATCACCGAATTCACCGGGGAAGACACGACGCACTTGGGCGTCGATTTGCGAGAAGTACTCGTCGGTGCGGGCAAAGTCTTGCCCGTATTTGTCGACCAATTCTTGATGCAGTCCCAGAGCGTAGCTGGTCATGGCCTTTTTCTTGTCGTCACCGAACCACTTATTCTTGTCCATCCATGCGGCTGTCTTCGAATCTAGGTTGGGTGCAACAGGCTCAGGGGCTGTTGTTGGAGCCGAATGTACAACAGTATTTTGCTGTTGTAAAGGGGTTGGTCGAAAATTTTGTGCTTGTTGCACTTTTAGCCCAGCCAGCATCATTTCTTCTTGTGCATTAGCTAGGGCTGACGAATCACCCGCGTCGTACGCTTGTTGCATCTTTTGCTTGGCGCGTTCCAACTCCACTTGGGCAAGGGCTTGCACCTTCTCCATGTAGGCTTTCTCGCCGTTTTGCACGTACTCTTGCAGGCGTCTGTTATCTTCGGCCATCGCCTTGGCGATGCGTTCAAACTCTTCCTTCTCCCGCAGGGCAGCGCGTTTGGCACGCTCTTCCTCGTGACGGGCTTTGGTGACTTCACTGATGCGCTCACGCACGCTGCGTGAGTATTCAGTCATGTCTTCTTCGCGAAGGTCAGCCTCGTTCTTTGAGGGTGGTTCTTCGTCGTCGTTGACGATCTCGATCTCAGGTTCGTCTTTCTTGGGCTTGGTCTCCTTGGCAGGTTTGGTTTCTACCTTGGTCTCTTCGCCTTCGATCTCGATTTCGATCTTGGTTTCGTTGGCAGCGTCCTCGCCCTCTTTGGGTCGGACCTGCACTTCATCGGGGAACTTGAACGTATCACCTCTGAATTTTCCAGCCATATCTGTGCTCCTTATGCGCGGCTAATGCCACGTGGGTCTTGCACGGTCGCTTCCACTTGGTCGTCGTTGAGCAAGCGAAATTCTTTACCGTGGATTTTTACTCGCGTACCTGCGTAGGGGCGAGTCAAGATGAAATCACCTTCCTTGCAGCGGGGGCCGCTTGGAAACTTCTTTTCATCCTTGTAGGCTTCAGGGCCCACCTTCATGACGAACAACACTGGGGATGTCATCTCATCACTCTTGCGTGTGGCTTCTGCGCGGATGATGCTCGAGCCTTCAAAAGTCTCAGGTACATCAATCACTGCTGCCAATAGCATCCAACCTTTGGGTTCGGGCAACTGATGTGCACGCTCTTCGATTGGGATGTTTTCAACCTCTTTTTCAGAGATTTGGGGTACTTCGGGGATGGCGTACATGCCGGGTTGCAAGATGAGGTCACTCATTTTGTGCTTTTTCCATAGTTTCAGCGAGGTCGATTAAATCTCTCTCTGCGTAGGCCAATCCCTCGATTACCCCACAGAGCTTTCGATATTCTTCGAAAGACGCGCACTGACCCGACGCTAGCGTGTCAGCTAGATCGTTCATGCGTTGGCGGAATTTCTTCCGTAGAAGGTCTAGTTCTGGTGTCAATCAGTCTCCTTTTTTGACGGTTGCGCCTTATTGGCGTTTTGCTTGGATTGGTGTGCAAGTTGCGCTTTGTGTTTCGCAATATCCACACCCATGCGCACGCCTTCTGCTTCTTGCTGGTGTTGCAGCTTGAGCTTGTCGCCCTGTGCTTTAACACCGGCTTGCATACCAGCGATACGTTCTTGCGCGGCGATACGCTCGCGTTCGATGTCGAGTTGGTCGGTCTTGGCCGCCGCATCGACTTTGAGTTTCTGTTCTTGGATGGCAACTTTCTTGCCTTCCAATTGCAGCTTCTGCATCTCCATCTGAACCATGGGGTCCTGTGCAGCTTGCTGTGCTTGTTTTTGCGCAACCTCTTTCTGGTTGTTCATCAACAATTGTTGTGCGGCCTGCGCGATCAGCGGGGCCAACTGTGCTTCCACTTCTGGGTTCTGTGGCTGGTCTGGTGGTGGCAGTGGTACGCCCAACTGCTGCTCGACCTTCTGACGATATGCGAAGCCCAAGTGTTCTGCGATGTGCGCGTGCGCGGCGGCCATCATGGCCTGTGCTTGTGGGTTCTGGCCAACCACTTGCATGATCTTGGGGTCTTGCATAGCAGCCATGTGCACGGCGATGTGTGCTTCGTGATCTTGCGTGATGAACGCCTTGACAGGTTTCATCTTCATTAAGTTCATGTTCTCTGTCACTGGGTCCACGGGGCGCATGTCGTCTTCGGTGGGGACCAGCTTGTCAGCGTGCTTGACACCAAGCACATCCAACATCTGACGGTGCAACTGTGGCAAGTCGTAAATCTGTGGGGCCGCCTGAGCCATCTGCATGACCGCTTGATACTGCACCACACGTTGTGACATGGTTGCCGCGTTGGGGTCACTGACAGGGATGACTTCCACGTTGCTGTAGTCGCTACGCTTGGCTTGTGCACTACGGGGGCCGTCGGCGTCGTAGTCGTAGTCAGGTGCTGTGTAGTCACGGATGATGTTGGCCAAGAGCTTCAACTCTTGCTTCAATGTGTAGTGCAAGCGGGCCTGCACAGCAGACATCACTTTCAACATGCGCTCGAGAATGGCCAGTGTGGTGCCCACGGGCGCGTTTGCGCTCATGTCACTCACCTTCATATCCGCCACCGCAGCGAAGCGACGTGCATCATCAACGATCTGGTTCATCAGAGCCAGTAGGGTCTGTGACGGCTCTTTGTATGGCAGAGGCACGATGTTGTCGCGCAACGAGCCAGATGTAATGTCAACATCACGGAATTCACCCGGTGCGATTGGTGTGTCGTCGCCTTTGATACGCAAGCCACGGGTCTTCATACCACCGGGCAAGTTGCTCAATGTACCAGCGTCAACCAACTGACGTGTGATGGATGTGGCGCTCTTTGTTGCGCCGCCGATCAAGTGAATCAGACCGAAGCCATAGGCACCGAAGCCGGGGATGTATTGGTAGTGCACCATGTGCTGGCGCTTCTGGTGAGTCTTGTCGTTTTCTTCCCAGTTGCGGCGAACGGCCAACACTTCTTTGGTGTCTTTCAACACTGTCACGATGTACGGCAGGGCAAGACCTTCTTTGTGTTCAAAGCCGGGCAGGTCAAGTTCAACTTGAATCTCTAGCAGCTGGAAGCGATCGTCGTACGCTGCACTAAAACCTGTTTCTTTGTCTTTGGCTTTCTGAATCTCGTCGATTGTTTTGCCGGGTTCACCCAACTCAACTTCGCGATAAAAGCCTGCGTTCATCAAACGCTTCAACTCATTCTCACTCTTGCGCATGCGGTGCGTGATGCGCGGTGCGAGTGTTAACTCAGAGGTGCCGTATGGCAGGATGACATCTTCTGCTGGGATGAACATCGACACTTGGCGATCAAGTGCTGGGTCGAAATACACCTTCTTGAACGCAGAGCCTGCAATTGGCAGGTTCCACAACATCTTCTCGTGCTCGGGGCGGTACTCGACCATCACCTCGGTGAGCTGATAGTTCATGTCGTCTTGCACGCGTGTAGCGGCTTCTTCCTTCTCACGGGTTTGCTTGCCCAAGATTTGTGTCTTGACAGGGCCCGCGGCAGGGAAAGTTTCCATGATGGTTTCGCTCTGGAAGCGCACCACAGCTTCTGTCAACATGGGGTGGAACACGCCGCATGCACCGTTCCATGGCTCGGTACGCTCTTCGTACTGCAAGCCCAGCAACTTCAAGCCTTCTGTGTAGGTTTTTTCCCACTCTTTGCGGCTTGACAGGTCGTCACCATAGTCTTCAACGAGGTCTTCGCCCAGTGATTGCAGGGCTGCTTCGTCCATGTGTTCGGCCAAGTTGGCATCGAACGCCACGCCGTCGGTTTCTTCTTTGCCACCGGGGATGAGTGTGATTTCTACACTGCCATCGTCCAACGTCACCATATCTGGGTTGTCAATCTCAATCTCGAGATCAGGTTGCCCAGCGACAGCTTCTAAGCCTATCGGTGCGCCGTACATTGCTTTGTCGATTGCCATGTGTGTTCCTTAGTAATACGCCCGCTTCGTGGGACGTCCATAGATTTCATCGTCGTAGTCGCTGTCTAAGCGAATGAATCCGCCGTTGCGAAAGCGTTGCAACGCCATGGATGTGCAGTCAACCATGTCGTCGTTCTCTGAGGCTGGGAACGCAGCGACCTGCTCGACCACGGCTTCTGCCCAGCGCCTACCCGCAGGATACCAGACCATGCCCGATCTGAAAATATCTGAGACCGCATTTAATCGAGCAACTTTATCACCGGTGCCGCGGTGTGGGGTAAATTCTGCCACCGGTATGCCCATGCGTCGGAATTCTTGGAACAGTGGTGTGCCGTTGGATTTCTTCTCGACGATGAACGCGTCTGGCTGCCATTCCTTGTACTCGCGCATGCACAAGTCCTTCAACTCAGGGAACTCAACGCGAATGTTGATGGCGTTTAACAGTATCAAGTGGGCTGCATCGTGGGTCAACTGCTCGTCGTAGAACACGCCCCACGTCAAGAGCGCCGTAAAGTCGTTGCGGTTGTTGGTTTCTGCCGCCGCGTCCAGCGTCATGATGATGTATTCGCACGCCGGGGGCTCATCCCTCTCCCATAGCATCCACCACTCGCGCTTGACGATCGCACCTTCTTCAGATGTCGGGTTCTGCTGGTACTGGGCGTTCCACTGGTATGTGGGCATTGACGCTTTGGTGCGGTGCAACGCCTTGAGATCGTAAAACTCTGGCCACAGGGCCCTTTCTTGGTCGGTACCCTCGTTGAAAATGGCAGGGAACTCAAAAAATTCGTACTGATCGGCCTCGCCGTTGCGTGCCATGTCCTTGGCCATCATGCCAATCAAGTCATTCGGGTGCCAACGGGTGTGCACCATGGCAACACGGCCCCCCGGCATCAGACGCGTACGCGCACCGAAGGTAAACCACTCGTAAGCCTTGTGAAAGACTTCAAAATTGCCGTTGATGATGTCTTGTTCGTTGTGCGGGTCGTCAACCAGCAGCAAATCAGCACCTCGACCGGCCAGCGCGGAGCCCACACCGGTGGCGAAATACTCTCCACCAGCGTTGGTATTCCATCGTCCAGCACTTTTTGAGTCGGCTGCTAGTGTTACAGTAGGAAATATGTCCTTATACATCGGTTGGTCCACCAAATTTCGCACTTTTCGCCCGAAATCCACGGCCAAATCGCTTGTGTGGGACACCATCAACACTTTTTTGTCAGGAAAGTTGCCCAAAAACCATGCGGGAAAGTAGACCGACACGAGAAATGACTTGCCGTGACGCGGTGGAACCGACACAGCGACGCGATCTTTGCGCCCAAAAGCCATATCTTCTAGGAGGCCAGCCAGCTTGCGGTGGTGAGCGCCAATCTTATAGTCGGGATTCATCCGAACGCAGAAATCCAGCAACGATTCACGTGCTGCACGTGCGGCTTCGCGCCGTTCGACTTCCACTACTTCTTCTTCCAACGCCAAAAGCTCATCCTCAGACAGCAGGCTGAGGTCTTGGTTGAGTAGAGCGTCTAGCTCTACAGCCGCGTGGTCAACTTTTTCAGTCATCGGTGTTGTCTACCACCAGCCGTGGCTTGTCATCCAGCAGATCATCGGTCGCTTCGCGCAGGCTCACTGCACGAGCCTGTACATCCGTGACTTCGGCCTCAGCCTTCTTCTCGCGCTCACTCTTGGCTTGCAGCAGTTTGGTGATGCGCTCCTTGATCGACGACTGAAGCTCAATGGTAGTTTTATGTTTTACAGTAACTTCGGTACGCTCAACGAACAGGCCAACGTCGCCAATCTTGCCCAGTAGCTCCAGTGCCCGCATGCGAATCTTGGCGTCTGGGTTGGTGGACTCTTCAATCAGGCGGTTGGTCACGAAGGTGCGAATCTGCACCGCCGACTTCACGACCACTTGGTCGTACTCGGACAGAATCTCTTTGAGGTGGGCAACAGACGCAGGTGTATTTACTGCTTCTATCTTTGCAGGTATCTTTGATGGGTCGCTGGTTTGGGCTGCCGCGGTGACCGAGTTGTGCATGTCGGCACGGGCTCGGACCTTATCTTCTTCGGTGGGGGTGGTGTCCACCCCAAAGGCTTTCATGAACTCGACCGACTTGAACAGGGCCGCAGTCTTCTCGTACAGGGACAGTACTTCTTCCTTGCCGGTTGGCAGGGGCACACAGAGTTCTGGCGTTACTGTAATCATTGCACCTTTCGATGTTTTTACCGTTTCTGTTTCTCGGTACGGTGGACCTCAGGGGGATTAGATTAACCCCCGAGCCTTCGGCTTATGCAGGTTGTTGGTGAAGTGAATGGTCCGGCTTGCAAGCAGT
>JACCDJ010289679.1_pt1 | contig 11940 bp, 9 predicted proteins | sample 7444481 | NCBI WGS metagenome assembly JACCDJ01 (sample SAMN15323435, study PRJNA562643) | freshwater metagenome | isolation source: river surface water | place: USA:Blue River Watershed | collected 2017-08-15 | reverse complement strand
CTTTGGAGCCATTGGCGAGCGTCCTGAACCTCAGGTTCGCTCGAAAAATCCGCGAGGGAGATGATCCGGGTTTCTACCCCTTTTTTTGTGAGGTAGGCCGCGCCAGCTCCGGCAACTTTCGGATTCGGATCTGGGCAGACGTAGAGCACTTTTTTGACGTGAGGCGCGCGATTGATGATCGTGTCCGTACACGGTGGAGTGCGTCCTGTGTGATTGCAGGGCTCAAGCGTCACGATCAAGGTGTGCGCTTCGCTGAGGGTGCCTTCCTTTTCCAGGAAGCTCAATAGCTCGGGCTCTGCGTGAGGAAGACCGGCTCCACGGTGAGCTGCCGCACCCAGGAGTCGGCCATCGGCTGCAAGCGCTGAAGCACCAACGCAGGGGTTGGGCGCAGTAGCGCCGCGAAGCGGTTCAGCCGCTAAAACGGCGGCGGCCAGAGCTCTGAGTTCGAAAGGGGACATCCCCTGTTCTTACCCTGCTCTGGCCGCCCGAGTTCTAGAAAAATGGATTCCCCTTGGCCGGGAATCGGCGTTCCTTAGAAGTACCAGCCGAAGTTAATGAACGGGAGCTGGTCCTTGGTCTTCAGCGAGGTGTTTACGCCGAAACCGAGGTTCATCCCGAAGCCCATCTGCCAGTCGATCCCGGCAGTGTAATAAAGGTGGCTGTCGCTTGCGCTAAATCCGCCCACCTCGTCGGTAGCCAAAGTGGTTCCCGTCGTGGAGATGGTGAGTTTTGCGTAGCTCAGGCCCACCATGGGGCTGAAGTTCCACTTGGGGTGGAAGAGACGAAGGCCGCCTCCCATGGTCGTGGCCTTGAGGCTTCCCGTCAGGGTGTCTGCCGTGATCGATCCGTAACCTGCGGTGGCGCGTACCCACGAGGTCAGGTTGTAGTTGGCATTAAACCCAATAGCCGTTGGATTTGGGTCGCCGAGGAGGCCGACGTGGAGTCCGAATTTCTTAGCGCCACGACTGCTCGAGTCGGCCGCAAAGGTGGTGCTGGATCCGAAGATCCCCGCGAAGACACAGAGGAAGACGAGTTTGCGAAGGTTTTTCATGAAGATCGGTTCGGAATGGAGCTTGTTTTTCTTAAATCCGAATAAATCTCTTTAATATTAATAGGATAAAACTATCTTTCGATTCCTGACTAATTTAGTTTGTTAAGGTTGGGCGTCCTCGGTAGTCTTTTCTATGGGGATTCCCTGGGGTTGAGATGAATTTTCGGCATTTGGGCTGGTTAGCGCTCATTTTTATTTTTCAGGCGTGTAATCCACGAATGAGCTACCGCAGTAGTCCGCGCCTTCCGGCAGGAACTCGCGACGCGCGCCTGTCTGCTCCGCTGGCTCCCGTGATTTTATCCCCATCGATCAGCCCCTATGCTTCGCCTGTTTCACAGCTGGCCATTTCTGGTCGCTGTGACACTGGGGCTGACGTTCAACTTCATCTCCCAGGTGGCGCTACTCGGACGACTCCCTGCACAGGGGGAGGATTCAGCTTTTCAGTCAACGCCAACTTGGATGGATCGTTTGCTTACGGCGTCAGTCAGAGTGTAGCCGGCGGAGTCTCGTCGGAAGTTCGCAGCTTGACGTGGATTCGTTCGGCAGCCACCCCGGCAGCTCCTGGCCTTGAAGGACCATCGGCTATCCTGACCTCCCAGGGGCAGGTCACCCTAAAAGGTGCTTGCGCTGCTGGCCACACGGTCATTTTGGGAGGCGCAGCTTCGCAAAGCGCAGGCTGCGCAGGGGGGCGCTTTAGCTTCGACGTGAACCCAGTTCGAGACGGAAACTACGTCTACGTTCTGACCCAGAAGAGCGCCTCGGGCGTGATCTCTGAACCACTCATGGTTCACCTCACTCTCGACTCTGCTGCGCCGGATGCCTTGGTGCTCTTGGAGCCTGCTGGTGCAACCCTAGAGTCGGCTGGCAGCGAGTTCCGTCTTGGCGGGGAGTGCGAGCCGGGTAGCCAAGTTCAAATCTCAGGTGATTTGGGCTCGCGTACCGTCACCTGTGACGGAAACTTCTCAACCGTTTTCGCGCAAGACGTGGATGGCACTTACCGAGTTCAAGTGAGGCAAGTGGATGCCGCAGGGAATTCGTCTCCTTCCCTGAGTGTTTCATGGATTCGGGACACGGCTGTTCCTGCTCTGCCCACTTTGACTCAGCCCGTAGACGCTCGGACTTACAGTCACGCCTCCACGCAGGTCATTTCAGGTGGCTGCACTCCAGGGATGCAAGTCGTTCTTGCGGGAGCATCCAGTCAGCAGCAGAGCTGCTCAAACGGCCAATTCCGATTTGAAGTCTCAGGAGCCGAGGACGGCGAGCGCGTCTACTCGCTTTCGCAACGGAGTCGGGCTGGAGTTGCCTCGCAGGAAGTTCAGTTAGCTTGGGTTCGCGATACCCTTGTCCCCGCCTCGCCCACGGTGAATCAACCTGCCTCAAGCCCTTACATCTCGGGAGGAGATCAACTCGTCCTTTCTGGAGCGTGCGAGAATTCTTCGCGGGTCGAATTGCAGTCCGCGACTGAGACTCAGGCCACCCAGTGCGCGGAGGGCACCTACTCGTTCTCCGTTCTCCGAAACGTGGATGCCACCTTTGAGTTTCAACTTCGACAAGTGGATCAGGCAGGAAACTCTTCGGGTTTCAGTGCGTTTCAATGGCTCCGAGACACCTCGACGCCGGCAAAGCCGCTCTTAGCAAGCCCCGGCAGCAATCCCTACCTTTCGCGAGAGAGCTTGCTTGCGATTGCTGGGACCTGCCAGGAAGGCTACGCGGTTTCTTTGATTCGAGCCAACTTGGAAGTCATGAGTACGGTTTGTCAGGCCTCATCTTTCCGATTCGAAGTGGCCAAAGCAACCGATGGTGCTGAGGCCTTCGGCATTCACCAGATGAACCCATTCAACGGAAACATCTCATCGCAAGAAGTGGTTACCTGGATTCGCGATACAGTTCCCCCTGCGCCGCTGGAGATCCTTTCCCCGCTGGCAGGTGCGGAAACCTCGCAAGGTCCTCTCGTCGTCTCAGGGAACTGCGAAGCCGGCGCGTCGATCCTTTTGAGCGGGGACACGGTGGGTGAAGCGATTTGCAGTTCGACAGGTCATTTCTCGTTTAGCATCCAAAAAGCGGTTGATGGGACTTATCAGTTCAGCGTCAGGCAGCAAGATTTAGCCGGAAATTTCTCAGAGTCCCGGAGCATCTCTTGGATCAAAGCTCTTCCAGCCCTTGCGCCTCCGGTAATCTTGAGTCCGTCCGTTCCCTTGATCGCGAACAACCAGAGCGCCTTGACCGTGAGTGGGACTTGTCTGCCGGATCATACGGTGCTCTTGGATTCGCAGGCTCCTTCGCCATCGAGTGCTCCGTTGGTTGCCCCTACTTATTCGGAAAGCTCGCCCGGATCGCCGGGGCTCGTCAGTCAAACTTGCGCTGCCAATGGAACTTTTCAGATTCAAGCTCCCGGAGTCTCAGACGGGACCTTACGGGTGAGTTTGACTCAGTCCGTGGGGGATCGGAAATCCTCTTCAGTGAGCTTCCTTTGGACCCGCGATACTACGGCTCCTGATACGACTTTGACTGCTCGGCCAGTCTCCCCGAACCGGGATCTTCAGGCTTCCTTTCAGTTTTCTGCAAGCGAGCCCCTGGTTACTTTCGAGTGTCAGCTGGATTCAGCCACGCCGACGTCATGTGTTTCGCCTTATGTTCTTCCTTCCGTGTCGAACGGAACGCACACTTTCAGTGTTCGGGCTCGGGACATCTACGGGAACCTCGATTCGACCCCTGCTCAATTCACTTGGGTGCAATCCGCTTTCAGGGCGCTTGCGCTCTATCACGGCGATTCAACTCCAGGAATGTTGGTGGATTCTGGCCTCTCGGACGAAAAGTTCCCGCTCCAACAATCGGGTGCCGTGGCGTCGAGTTCCGCCCGATTCTTACAAGGCCCTGACTTCAGTGCGTCCACTCCTGGGGCATTGTCGAGCGCCTCGAGCTTTCGGATTCCGCAAGGAAGAAGCTTCACCTTCGAAGCGTTTATTCGTCTTCGCTCCATTCCTTCGAGCGGTCGCCACATGAAGCTCTTTCATTGGGCTGGAACGGGTGCGGACGATCTTGGAATGGAGATCCGCCTTTATGGGAGTAACGGAAATTGCCGACTTTCGGCTGTCGTGAGTCTGGATGGCAGAACCCAAGCGGAAGTGACCTCGCGCGAACTGGGTGACTGTGAAGATCAAATCGATAAGCGTGAGTTTCAACATGTGGCAGTGACCTGGAACTTGGGACAAGTTCGCTTCTGGTACAAAGGAAGCTCGGCCGGCAGTGCAACGATCGGGACGGCTGGAGTTTCTCAACTGCGCTCGCCTCAAGGTCCGTTCCGGCTCGGCTCTTCGCCGGTGGCCGGTGACGCATTTGACGGAGTGATGGATGAGGTGCGTATTAGCCAAGAGGCGCGCACTTATTCAGGGAACTCGCCTGCGGCAGCTTTTGTGGGGGATTGATGAGGACGCTGAGGATGAGCCTGATCTTACTCCTTGGCCTTTTTGCTGGGTTTCCAGCGGCTCATGCGCGCCCTCGAATCTGGTGGGTTGCGACAGGTACGGGCGGTACTCCTGAGATTCGCCTGAGTGGCACTTCTTACCCGAGGACTAACCTCATGGGTGGCGGGGGTGGTTTCTTGCTTGAGTACGGTACAAGAAGCACCCGCCTCGAGTACGGTCTGATCGCGTCTGAGTTCGCCTACCACACCGACTTTAACGCAGCGGCTGGCACTCAAGACGCGGATCATTTCGCCTGGCGAGTGAATGTTCCGGTGAGCGCCAAGTTTCAACTCGGCAAAACCTTGCACTTTCAGCTGGGCGGAGCGTACTCGGCTTGGCTTGGGCAAGTGAGGGATTACGATCCGAGTGGTGCAAAAACTTACTCCTCACTCGCCTCTCAAGGATTGAAAGACGGGACCTGGAGTGCGTTGGTGGGATTGGGTTTCTCGCGGCCTTTGCGAGGCAAAGGACAATACCGCGTGGATTTTCGCTACTCTCACGCTTTGAATGAGCAATTCACGTCTGACTACCGAGCTGCGCACCCGGATTCTTCGCTGCTTGCGCATGAGTTTTCACTCCTAATTGGCGTGGGTTCTAGAGCGCTTTTTTGCGGACGTGCAACCGAGTGGCGGAATGAGTCTGGCGCCGCGATGCAAGCTTGCGCAACTGATTCGACGAACCAGAGACCCTTTCGGCCCCCTGCCCCTATCTGGTTTTTTTGAGGTTTTGGCGGGGCCGCTCCCCCACTTAATTCGCGATAACTTTTCTTATCGCGAATGCAGTTTTGGCAGGAACTTCGATATTTCAGGTTTTTGCGTGGTAGGGTGATCGCCCGTCTATGAGCCTCCAGAGCGCCTCAACGCCGACTGCTCGACCCATGTGCTTCCGCTGTCGGAAGGCCGCGAGCACCTGCTATTGCGCTCAGCTGAGCCCCACTCCAACCCACACCCAGTTCGTGCTTCTTCAGCACCCCCGTGAAAGCTGGAAGGCCATTGGCACAGCTCGCATGGCGCACCTGGTTCTTCCGGATTCATGGCTCCTCGAGGGCCTTCGGTTTTTGGAAAATCCGGTTATCCAAAAACTCATGAGCGATCCAGGCTCTGCGCCGGCCGTCCTGTATCCAGGGACCCAGGCGCTGAATCTAGACCAAGCAAAACCAGGCGATCGAGCGGCTCTCTTTCCGGATGGCAAGCGGCCCGTGATCTTTGTCCTGGATGGGACTTGGTGGGCTGCTAAGGTGCTTTTGCGGCTGAACCCCTGGCTTTTGAATCTCCCACGGGTGTCCTTCGATTCTTTGGAAAGAAGCGAGTACGACCTGATTCGGAAGCAGCCCGAAGCGTACTGTTTATCTACTTTGGAAGCCGTCAGCCGAGTTGTTGAGCTTTTGGAGCCCGGCTCATTGGCCCCGAAAGCACTTCTTGAGCCCTTCAAGCGAATGGTAGCTCTTCAGTATGATTTTGGAAAATTCAAAGCCGCGGATCGAGGGCTGCGTCGATCGCGTTCTTCACGCACCTAGCTTCGGGGGCCGCTCGGAGCGCGCTCGTCAGTGAGTCAGCGTCAGTCAGGTGCTTCGGATCGCGAGGTCCAAAGGCTTCGAGCAGTTTTCTCGGGCCTTGTTTCATGACGAATTCGACTAAGCGGATCAACTCGCCGTGACGAGGAACAGGCGACGGATCGTCCGCCATGGCACGCCTTCTCATTCGCGCGATAACGTGCGGTTGCTCGCGGTACGTTTGAATGGCCAAGCGAAACCCATCTAAAACGCGAGCCACGCTGGTTTCCTGAAGAACTCGGCTCGATTCGCCGTCATAAGCAATTTTCACGTGAAAGCCGTTTTGCCAATGGACGACAGTCGAGCGCATGCCGCCAGTGAAAGAAACAATCGGCAAAGTTCCGTTGAGTTTGGAAGCGGGCGGGGTCATCCCGAAAGGCTCGTACTTCGAGAGAAGAAGGTTGAAGTCCGAGTAAGCCGTAAGCGGATGCTCGAACGAGCGATTCTCCCGGAATGGTAGAAACTTCACACGGTCGGGGAATTTTCGCGAAAGAGCCTCAATGGCCGGAAAAAACTCGCCCTCCGTGTCACCCAAGATCACCCACTGTGCATCAGGGAATTCAACCACGGCGCGCTCTAGTGCGGGCGCAAGGTAGGACCAGCCCTTTTGATCGACTAAGCGGGAGGTCGAAGAAAAAAGCGGGCGTTTCGAGTCAACGCCCGAATCCCCAAAAAGCTGTCGCTGAATCTGAATTTTCCCGAGCGCTTTTCCAGCCAAATTCTCGGCGGTAAACGCGTGAGAAATCTGACCGTGGTGGCGATCTTTCGGATCCCAAGCGGAAGCATCTACAGGGTTATCAAACGGAACGAGCCGCCACTCACGGCTTCGGCGCTCGTAAACGCCTGCCATATCTTGAGTGAAGCGACGCTCAAGGACTTCTTCGGTGTAGCCGCGAGAGACTGGCAAAATCACGTCAGAGTGCTCGAGCGATGCTTTCAGCATCGACACATTGCCTCGGTATTCAAGCCCTTCGAATTCGCGGCCGGTGGGGCGCCACTGGAGCCAATCCAGAGCCGCGTGATTCATCAGCTCTGCGCCGAACTCACCCGTGTAGCCCCCGTTGTGGATCGTTGCGATCACGCGGGGCCCGTCACGCCCCAGGCGCAAGAGCTCGGATGCGAGAAGCCCAGTGTGCCAGTCGGCTGCGAAGCCCGCATCAAAGCCATGCTTCTTGACGACTTGGGCTACGGCACGACTTAAGACTGCAAAGGCCTCGCCCTCGATATCGACCGGGTTGTAGCGGATGCCGCTTCGAGGTGAGTTTTGAAAGTAAGTGCGTTCCCCTTGACCCGCACGATGTGCAAAAAACCAGATTTTGGGTTTTCCAGGGCGAGCCCACTCATGCACTTCAAAAGAAGTGTGGCGATGGATCTTTCCCGTGGCGGGATCGCGCGACGCTTCGACGGTCACACGATCGACCACTCGGGTTTGAATTCCTGCCAGCTCGGGCGCACTCAAGTTGCTCAGATAGCCTGGCAGAATGACCGTGGTGTCGTAGCCGATGGCCTGCGCCATTTCGGCGCGGATTCGTTCTTGTTCACCCATACCGCCCGGCGTGGGAAGCGTGTCGTATTCGGCGGTGAAGAAGAAAAGTTTTCTAGGCTGAAAGTGCGGGTCAGCTGCAGCTTCGCCTGACTGGTGGGCGCCCGCCCAGACCAGCCCCAGGGCGACGCAAGCGCCTAGGACCATTCTTTTCAAAAGTACTGATCGCATTCTCAACCGACTTTAAACGCTTTCGCAGCCCACACTTTGGCTCTCAAAAGCGCTCAGACCGCTCGGGAATTATCCTAAAGACGCCCAAAAATCGACATCGGAATGCCTGGTTAGGCGCGGTTTCTTAGCTTTCTTCTGGCTCATCACCGTAATCGATTGAGAAAGCTGCCGACTTTTCCACTGCGCTTTTGCGCTTATCGTAGCGGGTAATCATGTCGGGCGAAGCCCATCCGGCAAACTCTTGGATGGCCCGATCGGGCACTTGATGATCCCGGGCGTTGGAAATGGCGGTGGCCCGGCAGGAGTGAGGGGATACCCGCTGGGTCACTCCGGCTTGGCGGGCATACTTCCTCACGACGTAGAAAACGTAGGAAGGATCCATGGGCCTGAGTTTGATTCCTTGTGCCCGAATGGCCCCAAACAAGGGTTGATCTTCACTAAGGGATCTTCGCGTGATGTGCAGGTAGTGTTCGATGGCTTCCCAAACAGCAGGGACCAAGACCACGATCCGTTCGGTGTTGCCCTTTCCAAGAAGCTTCAAGATTCGGTGCCCACGTTCCTGGCTTAAGTTCCCGGTCCTGAGCGCGCATAGTTCCGAGCGCCTGAGTCCGCAGTAAAACAGGACCATGAGCATGGCGTGATGGAGCGATCCGATGCGGGTGTGACGATCTTGTAGCGCAAGGACCTTTCTGACTTCATCGTCGCTGAAAGCCACAGTTTTCGAGAGCCGCCTGGGGTTCAAAAAACGAACCGCTTCGGCAGGGTTTCGGTCCAAGATTCCGTCGTCCACGAGCCAGCGGAAAAAACTTCTCAGGGTCGCTAAGTGCCGATCAACCGTGGTGTGTTCGAGCTTCTCGGAGAGGAGCTGCTCTTTGTAAGCAATCAAAAGCCCTCGCCCTACGGGCTCGGGTCCGCGCTCGGAATTGCGCCATGCAAGCCACCTAAAAAAGCGCTTCAAGTCTCGTCCGTAAGCCCGGCGCGTGTGTTCCGAACGCTGATCGAGCAAGAAAGCTTCGATGCGGGATCGAAGTGCTTCATCGGGACGAACCAGACGCGCGCTAAGAAGGGTATTTTCCTGGGGCGCAGCGGGCTCTTTTTTGGGTCGCGGATTTTGAACTGCGACGGGAAGCTGCGCTCGCTGGGTAGGCTTAGGTGTTTTGGTTCGTTCGCTCGTCGCCTTGGGGGGAGCGGGCTTGAACCGGGTTGTCTTGGGACGAGGAAGTGCGGCGCCCCGTTTCGGGCGCGAAGGCCTGCGAGAAAGCCCCTTAAGGAGGAGCCGTCCGAGTTTCACCTCGCGCGGCCTCCCCTTTTTTGTGACTTTTTCTGGGAGGCTTTGCGCCCTCTTGCCGAACTCTTACGGGTGTTGCGCCAAGCGCGGACCAATTCGCGAACGCGCTTCAGGTCCAAGGGCTGCGCAGCTCGGCCGCCTTTTCGAAGGGCCGAGCCCACGATGATTCCGTCAGCCCAGCCGAGGAGTTCGGGCAAGGATTCGGGCGTTGCTCCACTTCCGATCCACAAGGGAACGCCGTGATGGCGAGCCGCTCGCGAAGCTTTTTGAAGTTGCTCCAGATCGACGGGGCGTCCCGTGGTGTCGCCCGTTAGGATGACCCCGTCAGCTCCAGCGCGCAGAGCGTTTTCTTCGAGCGCCAGTTCAATGGAGTGCGAGGAAAGGCTTTGGGCGTGCTTGACGTGTGCGTCGGCAAAGATCCGAACTTCCGAACCCAAACGATCGCGCTCACGCAAAAGCTGAGCGGCTTGTCCCTGAAGGATGCCCTGATCGGAAGCAGCAACACCGGAAAGAACGTTCACGCGAATAAAATCACAACCTGTGACCGAAGCGATGGCCAAGGCACTGAGCGCGTCGTTTCTCAGGACATTGATTCCGAGCGGGATTCTTACGGACTCCCGGACAGCTGCCGCGATGACCGAAAGACAAGCCACAGTCTCGGGCCCGACTTTTTCCGCAAAAAAGGGTGAATCCCCAAAGTTCTCTAGAATCAAACCTTCAAAACCTGCTTGCGCAAGAGTTCTCGCTTCTTTCACCGCCCAAGCGCCGGCCTGGGCCATCGCCGCGGAAGGCGACAGGCCCTGTGACCCAGGAGAGCCAGCAAGCGCAGGTAAGTGAATGACGCCAATGAGGCCGGGAAGTTTCGTCACGATTTTTTCTGAGTGAATTTACGCCACAGCTTCGAGAAACCGGTACCTTCTTTGGAAGCTTCGGGCTGGCCTTGATCGGTTTGAGAAGCTGCCAAAAGCTCGTTGGCCTCGGTCTCACTGATTTGTCCCGAAGCTTTTGCCTCTTCGACAATTTTTCGGGCTTCTTCAGCCGACATCGGACCTGCTTCTGCTTGAGCACCGGCTGCTGCCATTCCGGGCATTTGGAAGGAAGCCATTAGGGTGCGAAGTTCGGCCGGAAGAACGCGTTCGAGTTCGGCGGCTTCACGGCTCACGTCCTTTCCTGCCATGGCGCGAGTCATGAGGCTTTGGAACTTCTGGAGTTGCCCCTTCGGCAAGCGCTGCATCGCTTTAGCGAACTGATTCATCCACTGGGGGTCGATTTGACTTGGGTCAAAAGGAAGTCCCCCGTTTTGAGCGGCAAGGCCTGAAGCGAGTTCGCCTTTGGCTGCGGCTTCCTGAGCGGCTGCAGTCCAAGGGGCAGGCTTCGGCGCGCCCAATTTTGGAGCCGAATCGACGCCACAGCAGCGCTTGTATTTCTTTCCGCTGCCGCATGGGCAAGGCTCGTTTCGAGCCACCGTTTTTTCGGCGGGCGCTGGGGACTTGGTTTCGCTTGGGTTTCCGGTTTCCTGCATGCTCAAACTCCCTTTGAATTCTGAAGCGAAGCTAGCAGAGATCACTTGATTCCGCGAGAGCGTTAGCCGACCCTTTTCAGGGTGAAGCGACTCGACGCCTGGATCCTCTTTTTCTTGGGTTTGATCCTTTTTGGGTTGGGGATTGAAAACCCCTCTCAGTTGAACTTCGATGAGTTTCACTACATTCCAGCAGCTCGCCAGTTTTTGGCTGGAATAGGAAACCCAAACTGGGAACATCCGCCGCTTGGAAAGTTGATCATCGCTTTAGGGATGAAGCTTTTCGGGGACTCCCCTTTTGGCTGGCGATCGATGAGCCTGGTTTTTGGGGCACTCACCTGGGTAGGTCTTTATCAATGGGGCCATGCGGTCTTTGGGCGCCGAAAGAGCGCCTGGACGGTGGCGCTCTTAGGGCTTGCAGGCCAGATGCTCTTCGTTCAGGCCCGAATCGCCATGTTGGATACCTTCATGGTGACGTTTCTGGTTTTTGCTTTTTCCAGTTTCGCTCAAGGAAAGAACTCGCGTGCTGCCCTTCTTTTTGGAGCCGCCTCGGCTTGCAAGTGGTCGGCGCTGATTCCTTGGGCCTGCTTTGGCCTTTGGGCAGGCTTCCGCGAAGGCGGAGGCCTGGTGTCTTGGTTGAATTGGATCCGGGTTTGGGGAGTTCAGCCGCTTCTCATCTACTACGCGCCATTTTTGATTTTCCTCCGGATGGACCTTCAGCCTCCGGCCACGCTCCTCGACCTCTTCTGGAATATGCAGTGGCGCATCTGGGAGGGCCAGCAGCGGGTCGTGGCTGCGCATCCCTACGCAAGTCACTGGTGGGAATGGCCGCTTCTGATGAAGCCCATTTGGTACGCATTTGAGCGTGAGCCTTCCCCTCAGACCGGGGCTCGGGGTGTCTTTTTGCTGGGTAACCCGCTTTTGCTTTGGGGCGGACTCTTGGCTTGGCTCGCTTGCCTTTGGGGCTACTTTCGAGAGCGGTCGCTTGCTGCCGGTCACGCTGCCGCGGTTTGGGCCGCTCTTTATTTTGGCTGGGTGTTCATTCCCAGAAAACTCGCCTTTCACTATTACTACTACCCAGCTGCACTGAGCTTGAGCCTTTGCTGGACGTGGCTCCTCGATCGACTGGAAACGTCTCGGCCCCATGGCGACTGGAAACGCTGGGTCCTCGTGGGCTTCGCACTTGCCCTGTTCCTGTGGTTCCTACCCATCTCGGCAGCCTGGAGGCTCGGTCCGGATACGTTTCGAACCTGGATGTGGTTTGATCGCTGGATTTAAGTCGTGGCGTCTTTCAGGAGCGGGTCGTAGATGCGGAAGCTGTAATCGGTACGGAGTCCGAGTCTTCGCTGAAT
>JACCDJ010925024.1_pt1 | contig 11945 bp, 10 predicted proteins | sample 7444481 | NCBI WGS metagenome assembly JACCDJ01 (sample SAMN15323435, study PRJNA562643) | freshwater metagenome | isolation source: river surface water | place: USA:Blue River Watershed | collected 2017-08-15 | reverse complement strand
GTGGTGAGCGCATCGAAAACCTCTCACCGGCCGACCTGGTCCAGCGCGGCGTGGTGCAGGTGATGGAGGGGCGTCATTGCTTTGCCCACCTCACCATCGAAGAAAACCTGCTGACCGGCAGCTACACCCGAACCGACAAGGGCGAGATCGCGGCCAACCTGGACAAGGTCTACACCTATTTCCCGCGCCTGAAAACACGCCGCACCTCTCAAGCCGCTTATACATCGGGGGGTGAGCAGCAAATGTGCGCGATCGGTCGCGCGCTGATGTGCAACCCCAGCATGGTGCTGCTCGATGAGCCCTCGATGGGCCTGGCGCCGCAAATCGTGGAAGAGGTGTTCAACATCGTGAAGGACCTCAATGACAAGGAAAAGGTCACCTTCCTGATTGCCGAGCAAAACACCAACATGGCGCTGAAGTTTGCCGACTACGGTTACATCATGGAATCGGGCCGGATCGTGATGGATGGTGCGGCCGACTACCTGCGCACCAACGAGGACGTCAAGGAGTTTTACCTGGGCGTGGGCGGTGGAGAGCGCAAGAGTTTCAAGGATGTGAAAAGCTACAAGCGCCGCAAGCGCTGGTTGGCTTGATACGTGGCAGTGATGTCGCCCATTCCTTTGAAACACTGATTTTTTCATGAAGCATCTCGACGCCCTCGAAACCCGACAGCCCCAAGACCGTGAAGCCGCCCTGATGGCGGCCCTGCCAGTCCAGATCGCGCACGCGCAGCAGCACAGTGCTGCGTTTGCCGGCATCCTCACGGGCGTGAACGCGGCATCCGTCTCTTCGCGCGCTGCCCTGGCGGGTTTGCCCGTGACCCGGAAATACGAACTGCTGGAGCGGCAGCAGGCCTTGCGCGCCAGCGATCCGTTTGGCGGGTTCTCCACCATTGGCTGGAAAGGGTTGGTGCGCTCCAGTGGCGCGCGGCGTGTCTACCAATCTCCTGGCCCCATCTATGAGCCCGAAGGGGCCGGGGTCGATTACTGGCGTGCTGCGCGTGCCATGGCTGCGGCCGGCTTTGAGGCCGGTGACCTGGTGCACAACTGCTTCAGTTACCACCTCACGCCTGGGGCGTGGATCATGGAAAGCGGCGCCCACGCGCTGGGTTGTACAGTCATCCCGGGCGGTGTGGGCAACACCGAGCAGCAACTCGCGGCCATTGCCGATTTGCGCCCGGTGGCGTATGCCGGCACTCCCAGCTTTCTCAAGATCCTGATCGAGAAAGCCACCGAGGCGGGACAACGGCTGTCGATCACCAAGGCCATGGTGTCGGGCGAAGCCTGTCCGCCGTCCCTGCGCGACTGGTTTACCCAGCAAGGCGTGGTCGCCTACCAGTGTTACGCCACGGCTGACGTCGGACTGATTGCCTATGAAACGTCAGCCCGTGAAGGCCTGGTGCTGGACGAGGGCGTGATCGTTGAAATTGTGCGTCCCGGCACGGGCGACCCGGTGGCCGAGGGTGAGGTGGGCGAAGTGGTGGTCACTGTCCTCAATCCCGACTATCCCTTGATCCGCTTTGGCACCGGCGACCTGTCGGCCGTGTTGCCAGGCGCATGTCCGACCGGTCGCACCAACACCCGCATCAAGGGCTGGATGGGGCGGGCCGACCAAACCACCAAGGTGCGTGGCATGTTTGTCCACCCCGGGCAGGTCGACCAGGTGGCCAAGCGCTTTCCGGCAGTGCACAAGGCGCGGCTGGTGGTGACGGGCGAAATGGCCAATGACCAGATGACGTTGCGCGTGGAAAGCCGTGAGATCAACCAGGAACTGCAACGTGCCCTGGCCGATGCGGTGCGCGACATCACCAAGCTGCGCGCCGAGGTGGAGCTGGTGGTGCCAGGCACCTTGCCCAATGACGGCAAGGTGATCGAGGACGCCCGCAGCTACAAGTGACGTGTCAACCCCCTCCGATCAACAGATCGGCGGGCCGTTCGGTAGATTCCCGGTTGCACCCCACGGGGTTTGCGCACTACCATCTTTTCATCCATTTGATAAGGAGTTGCGTGATGTGTCGTTCATTGTGTGCCGTGGGTTTGGGTGTACTGGCTCTGGCGGCGTTGCCGTTGGCAGCACAGGCTGCGGAGTACCCCATCAAGGACAAACCCGTCACCCTGGTCGTGCCCTTTGCGGCCGGTGGCCCCACAGACCGCGTGGCCCGCGATCTGGCCGAGGCCATGCGCAAAAGCCTGGGGGTGAGCGTGGTGGTCGAAAACGCGGCCGGTGGACCGGGCGGTCTGATTGGCGCGACCAAGGCGGCACGCGCCACGGCAGATGGCCACACCCTGCTGGTGCACCACATTGCCATGGGGATCTTCCCCTCGCTGGTTCGTAACCTGCCGTTCAAGGTGGACAGCGACTTCACCTACCTGGGCATGATCAACGATGTGCCTATGACCCTCATCTCCAAGCCGCAATTGCCCGCCAACAACTACAAGGAATTGGTGGGCTGGGTGCAGGCCAACAAGGGTCGCATCAACCTGGCCAATGCCGGACTGGCCTCGGCCTCGCATTTGTGCGGCATGCTCTGGCAGGCCTCGGTGCAAGTGGACATGACCACGGTGCCCTACAAGGGCACGGCCCCTGCCATGACCGACCTGATTGGCGGTCAGGTGGATCTGATGTGCGACCAGACCACCAACACCACCTCCCAGATCGAGGCCAAGAAGGTCAAGGTGTTTGGGGTGACCACCACCAAGCGCTTGAACACGCCGGCCTTGAAGGATGTGCCCACCCTGGACGAGTCTGGGCAAAAGGGTTTCCAGGTCACGATCTGGCACGGTTTGTACGGCCCCAAGACGCTTGAGCCTGAGGTTCAGGCCAAGATCAACGCCGCCTTGAAAGCGGCGCTCAAGGACCCGGAATTCATCAAGAAGCAGGAAGGGCTGGGCGCTGTGGTGATCGCCGACAAGCGCGCCGAGCAGGCCGACCACAAGAAGTTCGTGATGGACGAAATTGCCCGCTGGACGCCGATCATCAAGGCGGCCGGTGTGTACGCGGATTGAGTCCACGACGCTGAAGTCGACAGGGCGGAGACGCCGTGGCTGGTATCCTTGTGCCCATGCCGATTCTTCTGATCACCACCCCCGATGGCGCCGAGCACGATGTGTCGGCGCAACCCGCCCGCAGCTTGCTGCAGATTGTGGAGGACGCAGGTCTTGATGGCCTGGTGGCCGAATGCGGTGGAAGTTGTGTGTGCGCCACCTGTCACTGCATCGTGCATGAGGACGATCTGTCGCGCGTCGCGCCACCCGATGACGATGAACGCCAGATGCTCGATTTCACGGCCGCCGACCGTGAACCGGGCAGTCGCCTGGCGTGCCAGCTCAAGATCGACGCGTCACACGAGGGCTTGCGCGTGCGCATCGCCCAGCGTCAGTTCTGATCGGCACGTCATTCCTCGTCGTGGCCGAGCAACTCAAAGGGGCGCTCGGCCTTGACCAGCATGACCGTGCATGGCGCATCCATGGCCACCTTGATCGGCACGGTAGCGATCAGGCGCTGTAACTGCAGGCCATGCGTGGCGGCACCCATCACGATCAGGTCCACGGCGTTGCCGTGTGCATAGCGCAACAAGGCGGTGGCCACATCGCTTGATTCGAGCACATGGCATGAGGCCTGATGGTCGCTCAGGTCCAACGGCTGTACCCAGCGATGCAGTTGCGCCAGGTGTTGCCGATGCAAGGCGGTTTCACTGCGCGCGCTGTCGGTGCTGCTGCTGGCGTTGGGGGATATCACGGTGACCACGGCCAGGCGTGCGCCCGGTCGGTTGCCCAGCGAGCGCTGGGCAGCTGCGCGCAGGGAATACAAGGTGGCTTCGCTCACATCCTCATGCGGTAGGGCCACCATCACGATGGGCACTTCGCGAATTTGCAATTGTGCGGGCAAGGCGCTGGGTTGGTAGTGGCGGCCTGCGGCCCACCACCAGCGCCGCATCTGCGCCCACAGCCCCACCCCCTGGCGGGCCAGACCACGGACTTGCACGTGATCCGGGTGACGCAAATCAAACGCCAGGTGCGCGGCAGAGGGGTAACGGTCATCAGCCTGGGCCTGCAGACAGCGCAGGATCACCTCCTGCAGCCAGTCGGGCAGGTCGGGTCGATGCTGCTGGGGGGGCGCAGGCTTCATCCACAGACGCTGACGCAAGCCGCCCTGGGTCTGGGGGTTCCCAAAGGGCAATTCGCCCGTCGCCAGCTCATAGAGGATCACGCCCAGCGCAAAAATATCGCTGCGCGGATCCCCCCGCACGCCCACCACTTGTTCGGGTGCCATCCAGCTGGGCGACCCGACGGCCTTGCGCAGTTCTTCGGCCAGCAAGTCCGGGTAGTGCGCGTGGCAGGACAAGCCAAAGTCGAGCAGCACCACGCGGCCGTCCGGGCGCAGGAGCAGGTTGGCGGGCTTGAGGTCGAGGTGGCAGACGTTCTGGGTGTGCAGGCTTTGCAAGGCCTTGGCAGTGGCCACCCCAAGGCGGATCAGCTCCTTCACAGCCACCGGGGTTCGCTCGGCCTGCTGGGTGTCCAGCCACTGTTGCAGGCTTTGACCGGGGATGTGCTCCATCACCAGATAGGGCAAGTGAAGGAGGTCGCCGCTGGCCACCAGGCGCGGCACATGCGGGCCTTGCAGCACCTGCAGCATCTGCAACTCGACTTCGAATCCGACGATGTTTTCAGCCCCGTCGCCGGCGGTCATGCGGGGCACTTTCATCACCATCGGAAACGGTGACGGCCTCTCATCGGCATAGGACACCGCGTACACATGGGCCATACCCCCCGCGTGCAGGCACTCGCCAATTCGAAAGCCATCCAGTTCGGTGCCCGGGGCCATCAGCTTCATCGTCCCAACTCCAGTCGTTGCGCCAGCGCCTCACCCAACCCGGCCGCGCGCACGGCGTGGGCGGCAGCCATATGGTCGTAAGGTACCCGCCAGAAGGTCAGCTGGTGTTGCGCCAGATCCAGCAGGGTGTAGGCGGCCCGCGGGTCGCCGTCGCGGGGTTGACCCACCGATCCCACGGTGGCCAACCAGTGCCGGTGTGGCGGTACCGGAATCGGCACGCCTGGCACCGGTGCAAAACGCATGAGTTGACCTCCCTGACCTCGGTAGTACAAGCGCTGCTGGTGGACATGACCGCCCATCACAAACCGCACCTCGGGGTGCAGGAGGGTAGCGGCTTGCAGGCTGCGTGCTGCGCTGCCCTCGTCTTCCACATAGCGCCACTGCTCGGGCTCGTTGACGCTGGCGTGCACCATCAGCACGGTGTCAAGTCGCGCCGTGAGCGGCAAACCTGCCAGCCATTGGCGATCGGTATCGGAGAGCCGTTCATGTGTCCAACGTGCGGTGAGTTCACCTTGTCGCGAGGCCTGTGCCGGCGGTGTCACCGCCATGGCCTCATGGTTGCCACGCAGCACGGTGGCCCCTGCGTTGGCCAAACGCTGACATTGCGCCACCACGGCGTTGGGCTCGGGCCCATAGCCCACCAGGTCACCCAGGACTGCCCACTGATTTGCGCCCTGGGCCTGGGCGTGCGCCAGGCAGGCCTGCAATGCACGCGCGTTGGCGTGCAGGTCGGAGAGCAGGGCCAGCTTCATGCGGCAGTGAGCCGATCAGGCGCAGCGCTGAGACTCAGTAGTGGTACACACCTTGTCCGGTCTTGCGCCCCAGCCGTCCAGCCGCCACCATTTCCTTCAGCAGCGGGCAGGGTCGGTACTTGCTGTCACCAAACTCGTGGAGGTAGACCTCCATCACCGCCAGGCACACGTCCAGGCCGATCATGTCGGCCAGCGCCAGCGGGCCAATGGGGTGGTTGCAACCCAGGCGCATGCCCGCGTCAATGTCGTCCGGTGTGGCCAGGCCCTCGGCCAGCACGAAGAACGCCTCGTTGATCATGGGCACCAGGATACGGTTGACCACGAAGCCCGGTGCGTTCTTGACCGTGATGGGGCTCTTGCCCAGGCGCTTGGCCAGATCGTGTACCGTGGCATGCGTGGCATCGCTGGTTTGCAGGCCGCGGATGATCTCCACCAGCGCCATCATGGGCACCGGGTTGAAGAAGTGCATGCCGATGAAGCGGTCGGGTCGTTGGGTGACGGCGGCCAGCTGTGTGATCGAGATGGACGAGGTGTTGGACGCTAGAATCACCTGCTCCGGCAGCACGGCTTCAACCTGCTGCAGGATCTTGATTTTCAGTGCGTGGTTTTCGGTGGCGGCTTCGATCACCAGATCGCAGCCGGCGAAGGCGTCGTAACGGGTGGATGTGGTGATGCGGCCCAGGGCGGCCTGCTTGTCGTCTGCGCTGATCTTGTCCTTGCTCAGCATTCGTTCCAGGCTCTTGTCGATGGTGGCCAGGCCCTTGTCCAGGGCGGCTTGGGCGATGTCGACCATCACGACTTTCAGGCCCGAGATGGCGCAGGTTTGGGCAATGCCATTGCCCATGGTGCCGGCGCCAATGATGCCGATGGATTGAATGCTCATGGAAGTCCTTTCGTTTGCGCTGACTGCTGACGTGAATAGCTGACCATCATCCTACCCAATCTCCCTTGCACCATGCCAACAGTCGAGTCCTCCCGCGCAGACAACCGCACCGATGCGGGTCGGGCGTTGCCCAGCCCCCTGCTGCTGTGCGCAGACGATTACGCGGTACATGCGCCGGCGAGTGCCGGCATTGTCGACTTGGCGCGTCAACAGCGCCTGAGCGCCACCAGTGTCATGGTGCTGTCGCCCCGGTGGGCCACGGATGCCGCGCCGCTGCGCGAACTGCGCGATCAGATCGACGTCGGTCTGCACCTGGACTTCACCAGTCCGATGGCCTGCGCTGCCGGATTCGGACGATCCCTGGGCAGCATGATGTGGCGCACGCTGTGGCCCCTGGGGGAAGCCCTGCGCCAGCAGTGGCGTGAAGCCATCGAGCGCCAGTGTGATGCATTTGAACGTCACTGGCATCACGCCCCCGATCATCTGGACGGCCACCAGCATGTGCAGCAGTTTGCTGGCTTGCGGGACCTGGTGCTCGAGGTGATGCAGCGACGCTATGGACAGGACGAACGTCGGGCCTGGCTGCGCGTCTCACAGGTGGGGCAACCGGAGATGAAGGCGGCCATCATCACCTGCTGGGGGGCTCAGCCGTGGGCCCGGCAGTTGCAGTCAGCGGGCTGGCACGGTCTCGCACCGCTGCGTGGTGCGTATGACTTCACCGGAGGGCGGGACAACTATCGCCAGCGCATGCGGGCGTGGTTGTCGCAGGCACGCCTGGACGGGGGGATGATCATGTGTCACCCGGCTCAGTCTGTCCAGGCCGAGGATGAGATCGGCATCGCCCGCGTGTGGGAGTATGAGTATTTGGCCTCGGATGCGTTTGCGCACGATCTGAGCGCGGCGGGCTTGCATCTGGTTCGAGGCCGCGCACTACACTTGTCGTCATGACCCGAGTCGTTTCGTGTGTGCGCGCTGCGCTGTGGCTGTGCCTGCCCTGGGTGTTGCTGGTGCTGGTACTGGCCTGCCTGCGCCCGATGGCCATACCCGACGAGGGACGCTACGGCGAAATCGGACGCTGGATGTGGAGCAGCGGCGACTGGTTGGTGCCGCGCCTGGATGGCATTCCGTTTTTCCACAAGCCCCCGTTGCTTTACTGGCTGGAGGCGATGAGTGTGGGGGTGTTCGGTCCACAGGTCTGGGCTGTTCGGCTGGTGCCCATGCTGCATGCCGCCTTGATGCTGATCGGCTTGTACACCGTGACCCGGCTGTGGGCGGATGCGTCACTGGCTCGCCGTGCGGCGTTGATGCTGGGCAGCAGCCTGGCATTTCTGGTGGGCGGTCAGTATGTCAACCATGACATGTTGGTGGCCTGTTGGATCAGCCTGGCCATTCTGTGTTTTGGCTGGTCGTTGGCGTCGGGCGAGCGGCCCCATGCGGGCTGGGCGCGTGCGGGGTTCGTGGCCTGTGGCCTGGGCATTCTGAGCAAGGGCCTGATTGGATTGGCTTTGCCAGGCCTGGTGCTGCTGCTGTGGATCGGCTGGACACGGCAATGGGGCAAGATTCTGCGACTGCCGTGGCTCAGCGGGCTGGCACTGTTTGCCTTGATCACAGTGCCATGGTTTGTGCTGGCCGAGCGACACCACCCGGGCATGTTGGGGTACTTGTTTGGCACGCACCAGTTCGGTCGCTTCACCGCCACCACGTTCAACAATGCCAGGCCGTGGTGGTTTTACGGCGTCGCTGTGCTGGTGCTGTGGGGCCTGTGGCTGCCCTGGGCGCTGGTGGCCGCTTGGCAAGCGCTTCGTGGTCAGGCCATTCGGGGGCAGCATGCCGGGGGGGTGCCCGCTGCAGCCGAGCAACTGACATGGCTGCGCAGCCTGGCCTGTATCTGGGTGGTGGCGATTTTGGGTTTTTTCTCGATCCCGAACTCCAAACTCCTGGGCTACGCCTTGCCTGTGGTGCCGGCTTTGGCGGTGATGTCCGCACTGGGCTGGTCGTGCTTGCAGGGGTGGCGCGGGCAGCGCTGGCTGTGGCGAGGCTTGTTGACCCTGGGGGTGGTGCTGGCCGCTGTCGCCAACCAGTTTGCAGGGCAGTTCATTGACAAATTCAGCAGTCGGGATGTGGCGGCGGCACTCGCTTGTCGGGCCGACCCCACTGCACCGGTGTATGTGCTGGGGGGCTACCCCTACGATTTGCCGTTTCTGGCGAACCGTGCAGCACCGCTGCTGGTGATGCAGGATTGGGCCGCCTTGCGGGGCAAGGTGGGGGACGAGTGGCGAAGCGAGTTGCTTGACGGGGCTCGTTTCGATACCGAGGCGGCCCAGGTGCTGGTGCCGCTGGGCACATTGCCTGGCCTGGCCGAGCAGCCGGGTCATTGGTTGGTGGTGGCGCACACGGCACTGCCCGAATTGGCACCCAAGCTGCAAGCCTTTGAACGCAGCGTTGAGGGCCGCAACTGGTCCTTGTTCCGCAGTCCTGGCACCCCGGAAAAAGCCGGCTGCTCTCCTTGAGGCGCTGCACGCCACGCGGCCTGCTCAGCGCTTGAAAGCCCAAAAACGCCCCAACACAAAGGTCTGGGCTGCAGCCACGATCAGGGCGGCGATCAACGCCAGCAGACCTGGCCATCCCAGCCCTCGGTGCAAGAGCATGAACACCCCCTCATTGCAGGCGAAGCCCGCCAGCGCGGTGGCACCAAAGCGCCACAGACTTTGCAACACACCCGTGCCCGCATCGGCGAAGCTGAGCCAGCGATGCCCAGCAAAACTCACGACAAACGCCACCGCAAATCCTGCCGCGTTGGCAACTTCCGGCCACAGGGTGCTGACCTGACGGAGCCAGACGAACACGCCCAGGTGCGTCAAGGCTGCCACCCCTCCCACCAGCAAAAACCATGTCCCGCTGCGCGACCAGCGCGATGCTCGGGGGGTGAGCGAGGTGGGCTCGGCAGGTCCGTTCACAAAGGCAAGGACGGTTGCGAGGGGTCGGTCGCCCGCTCGGTTTTGGTCGCGCGTGGTGAGCGTGCGCGTTCACGCGGCTCGGCTTGCGGCTCAGGCAAGCCACGCCCCAAACGTTGGCGTACCCAGTAGGTGGGTCGCTGCTTGACCTCTTCGTAGATACGGGCCACGTATTCCGCCAGCACGCCGATTGACAGCAACTGAATTCCGCTGAAGAACATCAGGCCGACCACAATGGTCGCGTAACCCGGCACATTGATGCCCCAGACAAAATATTCGGCCACCACCCACGCGCCATAGAGCAAAGCGGCGCTGGCCAGCATCAAGCCAGCGAGCGCCAGCAGCCGAAGTGGCGTGACCGAAAACGCCAGCACCCCGGTCAAGGCCAAGGCAAAGCTGCCACGCCATCCAAAGTGGCTGCGCCCATCGGCGCGCGGCAAGGGCTCGTAGTCGATGGCGGTGCTGCGAAAACCCACCCAGGCATACAAGCCCTTCATGAATCGGTTGCGTTCCGGCATCGCCTTGAGGGCTTGCACCACCTGTCGATCCATCAGGCGGAAATCGCCGGCGTGGGGTGGAATCTCGACCCGACTGCCCCAGTTGAGCAAGCGGTAAAACACGGCAGCGAGACTGGCGTGTAAACGCGACTGGTCCTCCCGGGTGCGACGCACCGCATACACCACATCATGACCTTCGCGCCACAAGGACAGCATGCGCTCAACCAGCGCCACCGGGTGTTGACCGTCGGCGTCCATCATCACCACGACATCGCCACGCGCGGCATCCAGCCCTGCGGTCAGCGCTGATTCCTTGCCAAAGTTGCGCGACAAATCCAGGCCCACCACTTCGGGATGCTGCTGGCACAGTGAATCGATCACATGCGCGCTGGCGTCTCGGCTGCCGTCGTTGACGATCACCAATTCAACCTGCGGGCTGAGCCTCTGCAGGTGTTCCAGCACCTGTGGCACCAGGCGCGCCAGCGACCCGGCCTCGTTGAAGGCTGGCATCACGCAGGAGATTGAAGGCGTGGCCAAAGTGCGGTCGGTCGAGGGGGACATCCTGTGGCGGCTCCCGAAAAGTGAAGTGCGAATGTCGAAATAAGGGATGCGAATCTAGCCATGCAGCGTCGCAAGCGTCCCTAGGATTTTGACATGACCCTTCACGCCTCCTCCCACCATGCCGACTTCATGCGTGCCACCCGCTGACGCGGACCCTCGCCGGTCAAGCGAATCGTCGGACCTGCTTGGCTCTCCCCAGGAGGCGCCAAGCGCGGCCGAGCCTGGGGTCGCCGGCGCCACGCGCTTGCGGCAAACGGTGTTGCTCATCGACCTGGTCGAGTCGGTGCGGTTGATGGCCAGCTATGAAGCCGAGACCGTGCGGCGCTGGTGCCAATTCCTGGACTGGGTGCAAGGACACGTGGCGCAGGTGGGTGGCGGGCAGGTGGTCAAGAGCCTGGGAGATGGGTTGTTGATGATCTTTGACAGCGCCAGCACCGCCTGGGGTGTCGCGTGTGCGTTGCATGAGCGACTGGACTCGATGCAAGTGTGGGTCTCGCACGAGCAACGTATGTGGTTGCGCGCCGGCCTGCATTGCGACTGGGTGTACCACCACACGCTGGACGTTTTCGGCGCAACGCCCAACCTGGCGGCCCGGCTGGCCAGCCTGGCCGGGGCGGGCGACACGGTGTGTTCTGACGCGGTGTGGCGCCAGTTGCAGCACATGCCCGACATCGAGGCAGAGGATTGGGGCCCGTGCTGGCTCAAACACCTGACCCAACCCGTGCAGGTCTACCGACTCCAATCAGTCCAGCCCCGGCGCGTGGCGTCGGCGTCCCCCGTGTTGACGCCGTCGCATGAACGGGCGCTGTGCCCCCTGATCGCCTTGGTCAGTGACGAAATCGCCTGGCCCGACAGCGACGGGGGTTTGCTGGCCGACTGGCTGCTGCACGGCCTGTCCGAGCGTTTGGCACGGGTGGAGGGGTGGCGGGTGATGGACGCCTTGTCCAGTGGACTGTCGGGGCTGGGCCACACCCTCGATCCGTCCGAGGCCTTGGGGCGCCTCCAGGCAGATGCCGTGTTACAGCTGAGCGGTCGGGTGCAATCCGGTCAGTTGACCCTGGAGCTCGAGTGGTGGTCAAGTCCAGTGATGGCGGGCAACTTCGCGGTGGTGGCGCAATACCCGCTGGCGGATGTGTTTCAACCGCAATCCGAGCTGATGGATCAGGTGACCGAGCATGTGGTGCGGCAAGTCTTGCGTCGCACCGGCTACGCTGGCGTGCGCTTGCCCCTGCACAACCTGGGCAGTCATGCCTTGATGCTCGCCGGCATTGAGTCCCAGCATGGCCGACAACTCGAACGCTTTGTGCGCGCGCGTGCCTGCTTTGAAGAGCTGGTGCGTCGCCATCCTCGCCTGCCCACCCCCCGCGCCTGGCTGTCCCAGTGGCATGTGCTCTCCATCACGCGGGGTTTGTCTGCGTTGACGCCGGCTCTGGTGCAGGAGGCATCGCTGCACGTCAAGCAGGCC
>JACCDJ011024512.1_pt1 | contig 11947 bp, 16 predicted proteins | sample 7444481 | NCBI WGS metagenome assembly JACCDJ01 (sample SAMN15323435, study PRJNA562643) | freshwater metagenome | isolation source: river surface water | place: USA:Blue River Watershed | collected 2017-08-15 | reverse complement strand
TAGTGTTTAAAAAAGGAGAGAACAGGATTCGAACCTGCGAACGCTTTCACGTTAACTGTTTTCAAGACAGTCGCTATCGACCACTCAGCCACCTCTCCAACAAAAATAATTATACCACGTCTTCCATATAGTTGTTTACATCATCACGTAATTCAACCATAACATCATCTGATAAATCTAATTTTTCAGCAAGCATATCAAACAATTCTGCATCTGCTAAAAGCATCTTGAAACCTTCCAGGATGACAAGCAAATCGTGTTCTGATTTATCTGATAAATAATTCAATGTATCGTTTGGCATTTTGTTTTCCTTAATGGGCGATACAGGATTCGAACCTGTAACCAACAAATTATGAGTTTGCTGCTCTAACCATTGAGCTAATCGCCCAAAAGTGAGAGGGATAATTTGGAACATACCCCGTTAAGTAATTTGATATCCCTCTCACATTTTTCCAGATACACCACTATCTGGATTTGTTCTCAACGCTGAAGTCGTCTTGAACATATATATAATATCGCTATTCTATAAACTCTGCAAGGCATTTTCGATAATTCTGTTTAGTACCTACAAACTCAGATAAAAAATCAATATCTCCCTCAGCATTCAATTCCATCACAAGAAATTTTGGAGTATACTTTTTATCAGCAGTATGTTGCTCGATAAATGCATTTAGATATTTGTAATTCTCAAAAGATAATTTGATTACTACATCATAATCATCTGTAACTTCATAAAGTATGAATTTCATACCTAAGTTTATAGCATTTGTCAAGTCTTGTCAAATTAATAATTTTTTGCATAATAAATTTAGGAATGATATTTATCATTCCTAAAGATAAATCCCAAGAATTTTCTTGGGATTATTATTATGGCATAAAATCTTTCGAAATTACTTGATTAAATTTACGAGGGTCGTACCAATAACATCCGACACAAGTGCCTGCATAATTAGACCCTCCAGTAATCCATCCAACCGAATAACCAAGCCTTTTTGCATCGTATCTTTCATTGGTTTCCTCACATATCTTACAATGAGTTCTCTTAGATAAATTTACGTTTCTCAATAATGGCTGAAAATCATCTTCATTTTGATTTTCTACACTACCATAAGACTCGAAACTATATCGTCCGTCTTTATGGTCACACTCGATATTTTCTCCACCAACATCAACAACACGGCATCTTTGTTTTCTTATTGATTTAAAAATATCAGTTCTTATTCGTTTCTCTATTGATGTATCTTTATAACCATCAAGACGAATACCAATTGATTTACCTTTGACTTTTTCTCTATGAATTATGAAATCTTTCAATTGACCATCAGAACGATTCCAGTCTCCACCATTTTTAGTTTGAAATTCTACACCGGGATATAATGCCTCTAATTCAGTGTAGAGCCAAAGACGTGTTTTGCCATTCTCATCAGGTTGGGCAGCTTGAAGAAACATCTGAACCTTTGTCATTTTAACTTAGCAATTCTTTCTGTTGCTTTTTGATAATATGTTTCATCTAATTCACAACCCATAAAATTTCGTCCAGTGTTATAACAAGCAACTGCACAAGAAGCACTACCAGCAAAACAATCAAGAACAGTATCACCAGAATTTGAATGTTTATTTATCAACGCTTCTAAAAGATTTAAAGGTTTCTGTGTTGGATGAAAACGGTCTCTCTCATGACAAATAGGAAATTCATATATTCCCTTGTCATATTGAGAATGAAATGTTGGTTTGCTTCCCTTGATTGCAGTAAGGGCTATCTCTCTAGAATTGGTAAGATAATTTATCTTCGAATTTATAGGAACAGGATTTGTCTTTACCCATTCAATAAATCGTAATTGCTTAAACTTAGCACTCTCAATCCAATTCTTTAATGTCTCGATTTTCCACAAGTCATAGAAACAAATCAATGTTCCACCAGGCTTCAAAATACGATAACATTCTTCCATAACTTTATCAAGAACAAAGATTTCATTATCCCACTCTCCAAATTCATAGGACATTTTAAATCTTTCAACACCTTTTTCTCCACAACTCTCGAATCCTGTTGCTCGTGAAATTGTGTATGGTGGGTCAATTAAAACAAGATTGACTGATTTATCTGCAACACGGGGCAAGAAATCTGAACAAGATTCATTATTCAAAACGATAGACATTTGGCTTCCTCATATGTATTCTACGATATATCTTTCCTGTATGCAAGTTTTAAAAATTATTTGCTCGATAAATTTAGGAATGATAAATATCATTCCTAAAGATAAATGTCAAAAAAAATTCCCCCTTCCTATGAGCGGAGAAGGGGGATTAGAACAACAGAACTATGAGCGGATTCTGTTGTTCATATTATATCACGAGATATTCATCGTGCAAGTTTTCATCAGTAAAAGGTTTTTCTGTGATGAAATATAAATCTCTGTCAATCCATCGAAATCCGGGAACAATATAGGATTCATCACCAACATTTACCAGAGTCCATATATTGTGAGGATTTTGAGATTGAACAAATTCCAATTCCTCATCATATGTCTCAAAAGCACAACCATCAAATGAGGTGTTTTTGTCAAGATGATTCTTAATTGGTTTATATTTCTGTTCCCATTCATCAATTGTAAATACACGGTCAAAACGATGCACTCTGATATCTTCTACTTTACAAATACCAAGAGTGTAATTGTGTATGAAAGTCTCAATAAACTTTTCAACAACCTCATCTTGTGTGCCAGATTCAGAAAAGAAGCCTCCTTTTTGAATCTTACGTTTTGAACCGTCTGCATAGTGCCAATTAAAAGTAATGGATATTTTGTATGTGGGAGTGATAGTGTTTTCCATACCTGTATTATATCAGATGAATTATAATATGCAAAAAGAAATCCCCTCATTTGATTGAGGGGATTAGTTCACCTGGGGAAACAACCACGAAATACCAAGTGAAATGGGTTGAGTGGGATTTGAACCCACGACCAATGCCTTAAAAGGGCACTGCTCTTCCACTGAGCTACCAACCCAAACTAGAGGTAAAAGGTAATGTGTTGCCTGTGATGGAGACTAGTTATCCAGAGCACAATTCCCACTTCACGTTAAGCATTTCTTTCACGACAAGACGCAGATTACTCTTTTGTCTTACCTTTTACCAATGCCCCAGACGAGACTCGAACTCGTACATCTTGCGATAAAGGATTTTAAGTCCTTCGTGTCTACCATTCCACCACCGGGGCTTACTTACAGACTAATTATACCATCCATATTAGCCTATGCAATAAATATCTTTACAATTATTTTCTTTGACAAAAAAATAAAGGGATGATATTTATCATCCCTTTAAATTACTGATAAAAATTTTATCTAGTCCAAATTTCAAATGATGCACCAGATCCAGATATTGAATTTACAGAAACAGCTGTAACTTTTGAATATCTTGTGTTACTACCAGGATTAGTTACTGCATTGTAATATGTTGTTGCTACTCCAGCATTAACTGGAATTGTAAGTGTGTCAGTTCCACTATCGGAAGTTCTTATTGCTGATAAAATAATAGTTCCAGCTGTACCAGAATTACCAAACTTTCTTATTTCTAGTAAAGATCCAGAAAAACCAAATGTACCAGCTGTTGAAGAAAAATTTCCCGAAGAATCATAATTATAAACTCTGTAAATTAATTCATTGTTATAAGTTCTTCTGTAAACATCTCTAAAGCTCGAATATCCTGTAGATGATGATGAAAAATCTATTCTTGTAGCTGTTGATTTGCTGTTGAAATAGTCTCTGTATGATGATCCTACAATAGTAAAAAAATAATTATCTAAAGAAATCAAAGTACTAGAATAAAACGGGCTTAATGTTGAAGATAAAGAAGTTTCAGTATTTCGAAAATTTTGTATCAATACTGTTGTTGCATCAGTGTTAGCATTAGTTGCATTTACATCTAAACTTGTGGCAACATAATCTCTTGCTGTTTTTGTGTATGATGCAGCAGTACCAGCTACAAGTAAAAGTTGATCTTGTAGTTGTTTGTCAGCTAAACCTATATTAATTGCTATACTTGTAAAAACACCAGCTTGATATACATATGCCATAATAATTCATTTTTCTTTTTTTTGTTTCTCTAATCCTGTTTTTATTTAAGAATTAACATTAGGAATGGTAAAGACCATTCCTTCAAAAGCTTTGCAAAAAAAATTCCCCCAATTTCTTGGGGGAATCACTTGACAGAACTGAAATTATGGGTTTAGTTCGTTGTAGATTGCTTTTGCGTCACTCTCTGTAGTATGATGCAACAGTACCTCATAGGCAACACGGGTAGTATCATCATAGTTGTCGAATTCACGTCTCAGGGACATTGCAAGAGCAGGTCTACGTGATGAGAACAGATGACCAACCAATTTGATGAGGTTAATTGTTTGCTTAGTCCAATCAACACTCTGCATCTTGTTGTCAAGGTTAAGAGTCAGTTGAACCTCAGTCTCTGGTTCCTCATCGTCATCATCGCAATTACAGCATCCTTCACAGCAATCGCAATCGTCACAATTGCCATATGACTCTTCACCACAATCAGAGCAGACACTATCACTGCTCCAAACATCGACTTCATCATCTTGGTCAGTCTCAAACCGTGATGCATACAATGGGTCAGTAAGGTCAATCTCATACTCGCCAACGACCTTGTACTTACAGGTGCGGAGTTTCTGGAATTGGCAGTCTGTTGGAATGGATACAACATCTACTGGGTTGATTTCCACAATCATCAGATGACCAGAGCCACCCAAGAAATCCTTGGCATATTCAACGGTTCCAGCGTGGAAACCATACGAACATCCAACCTCTTTGTTATCATCAACCTTGTTACGTGGCATCTCAAGCACTGAATCAATGGTGTTGAGGAATTTGCCAGAGTACTTATCAGTGTAGTCTGCATTCACTGCTTTGTATGCAAGGAAATTTCCATTGTCTGTGATTGGTAATGCACGATGCTCAAGGAACGTATACAATTCATCGACTGCACGTTTGGATGGATTGAGGTTTAGTTTCAAGATAAACTTGAAGAGGTGTACACAATCCAACCCTGCCTCAAGGAATGAAAGCACACGGGTTGCAAGTGTAGAATGAACAGGGTCACCAAAGACGTAAAGATTACCATCCTTAACCTCAATACCTTCATAGGAAGCATAGAGGGATTTGAGACGAATTGTTGGATTGACACAAGCAATGAAAGCATCCCAGTCATTGACCTTATATGCTTCAAGGGCTTTTGAGAACAAGCCATTACCTGCGTTGATGGAGTAGCGTTCACCGTCTAAAACGACAGTGATAAACCCTGTTGATGGGTCAGGGTTAACGATGCGGGCTGTTACAACCATAGTGTTTCTTTTTCCTTATAACCAGACTGATATATAATATTATCATCTATACAATAGAATGCAAGCCATACTTGAAAAAAAAATAATTCTTGCAAATAATTTTTAGGTATGGTCTCTACCATACCTTCCGTGGGTTCTCAAAAAAAATTTAGCTCTGATAAAAAAAAGGGAGGCTCGTAAGCCTCCCCTCTAGTTGGACTTAAGTGAATTTGAGGAAACCTATTAGTCCAACAAGCCCTCACTTTGCAGATAATCTTGCGACTTAAGGTAGTTATTGACATTAGTCCAGTAATTATTGATATCTTTACCTTCATAAGAACGATATTTGTCATCATAACCGAACAAATTACGCAACATTGGATACTTTGTCAAGGTTTTATCAATCAATACCAGACATTCATTGTAAATATCAAGATTGATTTTGAAACCGTGATTTCTGAGATGCTCTACCTTGTATCCTTGGTTGTTATTGAATGAATTGGTACGATGATACCCTTCAATAATTTCCTTAATACGGGTTAAGTCTGCATCATTATCAGCCATACCAAGCCTAAAAGCGGTTTGCCATTCACTATTAACATATGTTGCAACCATAAAGATATTAACACGCTCGATTTGCTCTGCTGTCAATGCATCCATTTGTTGTTGGATATACTTTGTCAATTCCACCCAACCGGAGCCAAGTTTATCAACATCAGAGTACTTGACCCCATACAAACTAGGCACTCGAATTCCACAAGCAAATGCATGGTCAAGTAAGGTTGTCAATCCTTCCATTGAACTGATGGTATCGCCATTAGGATATTTGCCTACAGGAAGAAAACGCTTCAATTCAATGTACACTCCCTCGATTTCGTTGAGAGACACATTCTCTGGAATCCAAGTATCACGGAGTAGGTTTCGATTTGGAGCGTACTTGTACACCTCGGCTTTGGCAAAGGCTCCAACAGATGTACCCTTCACTCTAACATATGGCAGGGTTGATATGTCCACGAATTTTGCACCAAGGAATTTAGGGTCATTTACCAATGCATCCTTATCAGTCTCATTTTTGAATTCAAGCAGAAAGCACTGTTTCAGCCTTAAGCCTGAATCAATGATACGTTTGCGGATTGAATTCTGTGGAACATTTCCATGATATGTGTAGATGGTTTGACCAGCAGATGGAACCAAGATTTGAGAATTACCAAAAGTCTTTCGTGAACCATCCTGCAATTCCTTAATGCCTATACAGGTTGGCATCTCACTCTTCTTAATGGTGAAAGCACTATAACCACGATATCCTACACCCTGATAAGTAGGAACGATTTGGAAAGTGCTGTTTATGTCTGACAAATCATTACACTTAAGTATGAATTGATACAGAGACTTACATTCGGCTAATTGTGCCTGTACATCTGCTGTTACGTCATTTATAATGCGATACAAAGCACCAATGATGTATTGCTTTGTCTGGTCATCCATTTCCAGAGATTCACGGGATGCAGAAGGAACAACACTACCGATAGGTGCAAATAATTTCACTTGCAAATATCGGAAGCAGTCAAGTTTATTTGCATCTGCTGAATTCAATTGCAGGTCATTCAATTGAAATGGGTAAGAGACATTCCCCATACGAACATAACTGCTTTGTGAATACCATCGCCTTGTGATTTCATAGTAATCACTCTTAAGGATGACATTTTCATTCTGGTCTTTTTTGAACGCTTGAACAACACTATCATCATTAAGAACGATAGGCTTTGGATTGAATTCACAAAGAAATCTACCTGCTACCTCACGGAATGATTGCAGGTCGATGGTTTTGACTACAACATCAATTGCCAGACCTGTTTCAGATGTTGGCTCCTCTGCAATCTTGGATACTTTGCCTACATTGGTTTCGTCGATGTATGCAAGGTAAACTGATTTGGTTCCATTGTGATAAGAGGTGATGGTGAAATCATTGACGTAGCAGAATGCAGATTTGCTACCTAAACCCATCATTCCAACTTGGTCATTGGTTCCACGCTTTGTAGATTCACCATAGGATGCAAATACATTGTAAACGTCATCTTCTGAAAGACCAAAGCCAAAATCACGAATGGTCAATGAATTCTTGAATGCAGTCGGGAAAGAAATCTGAATTGGTCGGTCTGCAATACCTGCTTCAATGTGTGCATCAAAGGCATTGGTGCAGTATTCACGGATGATTGCCAAAGGCTTGTTGCTGTAGAGTTTGTTACGGAGAATGCTAAAGATATGTCCAACATTCTTATCCTTGACAGTAAAGAACGCTTCAGACTGAATGCCAGCGGACTGGACTTGGATGGTCGATTCTGCGATTTTCATAATAGGTTTCCTCACAAGCATATTACCATCTGTATATAGGCACTGCAAGGAATATTTTTAAAAGAAAAAATTTGACAAAATTTTTTAGGTCTGGTGAATACCAGACCTTTGATAGAATTGCAAATAATTTTTTAGCTGCATAATGATCCTTATTAAACACAAATAAGGCACTATTAGTGATTAATAATGCCTTATTTGTCAGAATTGTGGGCTAAACTCCCACAAACTGGTACTGTTTGATGGTTTTTTCTTCCAATTGCTTGGCTCTATCGTCAATAAGACCCCATCTCTTGGAAATTGCCTGCAAATCACTATCAATAGCAGGTGCAAGGATAAGAGATGCTGTTGTTTCCATCTGTTCACGGGTTGCACCATTGTAGTCTTGTGCAGACCGGGTCAAGCCATTGATAATTCCAAAGGCTGTATTCTCATGAACATCACCTTTGGCTTCGTGCAAGGAATCCAAATAACCCTTGTGCCAGAGTTTACCTTGTTCAACGGTCATTTTATTGTCCCGTGCAAGTTGGGCAATTGTAGCCAACGGGTTTTGAACCTTAACCTTCTTGGCATAACCAAGTAAAGTAAGCATATCATTGCCTTGTGTCAATGCTACTTGGATTGCTTGTGTAACTTGCAATTGAAGGTCACCAAGGTCAATCTTGCCCATATGGCGTTGATTCACATTGATTTCACTATTCATCCGACCCCATATCATACCGTTGAGGCAGATTGCTCTAAAGAGAAATGGAGAAATCTTGAAAGTGCTATTGCGAATCTCAGAATTCTTGAATGCGATACCAACCCCATAATCAGAGTCTGGTTCACTCTTCATATAATCTGGCAAAAGGATGTTGCCATAGATATCATCACCATCATTAAACAGGTGGGAGGCAAGTGCTTCATCCAAAGATGGGAGAGAATTGGCAACCATTTGCATTGCTTCGTGATTGTCAATAACACCATAACGCTCTGAGACTATGGCACGAATAACATCATTGCCCTCATCATCATGACGAATGCGAACATTGAAGGAACGCTTTTCCTTGCCTTTGTTATTCCATTCTGTCTCACGTCTATCCAATTCGGCATTGACATACTTGACCATATCATCATTATATTCACGTTCCTTGAGAAAGTTAATCATTGATGATGGGATATCAGTGAACATCCGCAAAGAGTTCATTCCTGAATCAGTGAGGGGTGTACCATCAACCAAGGTGCTTACATCCTTAAGGCGAATCTCAGACTCTGCCTTAACAACATCTTCCTTGTGTACTGATTGAGACTTGACTGTTTCGATGAATTCTGCAAGTGGAGTACACTTATCTTGCCAAGCCTTTGCAACATGACGATGAGATGCTGTAGACTGAAGACCGATAGCATTCACCCAGTTACCGTTGGCATCTTGCTTTGCTGTAGCACCTTCTGCTGTTTGAAATCCACCTGCATTGGTGAAGATAGAGGTGTTTGGTGTAGCCTTGACTGGTGCATCGTCCAGTTCAAGGAAAGAGGTGCGGTTCTTGTCCGACATAATAGGTTGGCTTCCTTTTCAAAAACAATTTGATACTGAATATTATCACCTGTATATATGGGATGCAACACATATTTAAAAAATAAATTTATTAAATGTTTTTTTAAAAAATACTTGACAAATTTAAAAGGCCTGATAAATATCAGGCCTTAAAAAGAATCGCAAAAAAATTTTTACCAACCTTCTGGAAAATCATTTTCATCTGCAACATAATTTTGATATGGATCTTTAGTAAAATTCGGACCTGATTCATATATTTTATCTGTCTGAGAACAAATCCAAAATTCACCTCTATTTAAGTTTGTTATATTAAAAGAGTTTATTCTAGGTAATGTTTTTAAATAATCAGAATTAGCCCACCAGAAATTTCCTGAAAAGTGTGGAGTATCAGAAATAAAACATCCTCCAGCTACATCATTATTTTTCAAACCCTCTATACATTCTTCCCATTTATAAATTACATATAGGTCTAAATATCTAACCCAAGCATCAATATTTTTCTTTAGTGTTGGATTTGTGTAAGATATACCTTTAGTGTGTAAATAAAGCATAGGGGTGTTTGAGGTATATTCCTTAGCTTTTTTGAGCATAAAATTCAATGTGTCAGGTTCATTATTGAATTCTTGATTAGATATAACAGCAAATTCTATCTTAGGGTAAATTTCTTGTAATTCACTTAGGAATTCAGTGTGTGTTTCTATATCCCCACCAAAGAGTAAGAGATAAATCTTATTTGCTTTTTCATAGAGTCCAGAAGATCTAAACTTTTTAAATTTGTTTAGAAGAATATGAGCATAACCAGTTTTTAAATATACGTGAAAGAAAATGTCCATATTCTTCTTCTACAAATTAGCTACCAATGATGAGTGGAGTATAGATGCCAAGATATCCGCCAGAGATATTATAGTCTACCCATTCCATAGCGTCTTCTTCTGCTTGATCTTCTGTAATTGGGTTTTCTGTGTCTTGTAGATATTCTTGTTTGAAATGTTGCACGAGTAATTCATAGGAGTATATTGCTACTTCTACCCATACATCATCTCTTTTTAATCTAGCTGTTCCGACAAGAGCAGAGTCACAATTATCATAGAGGATTGCTTCTGGGCTCTTTTCTTTTAAGTAATCATATATCTCTGTCATTGTATGTTGCATTCCTTTGTATGTGCTATTTGGATTTCCAGACCTAGTTTTTCCACTTCTTTATCAGTGAGTAATTTGCCATCGAGATAAAATCTTTGCACAATCTTAAGTGTTTTATCATCTTTGGTTTTAAATGTATTTCCTGTAATGTGTTTGATGTTGTCTGGTTTGGCAAATGCAAGATATTGAGAAATTTCCCAATCTGTTTTAAAACCATCAAACTGTTCATCTTGGCATTCAGTGTCTTTGAAATTGAACATATTATCAAAGTACTGTTGCTTCTTGCTATAGTCTTCTTGCAGGATAACTTCTATGTTCTTTGCTGTATGACGCTTGCAGAACAATCTCAAATCACCATCTTCTTCAATAAATACCTTGGTTCCTAATTGTCTGGAATAAGGGCTGATTAGTTTGCTGATTTTGAGTTTACGAAGATAAGAGACGGTAGTTTGAACGTAACCATGACGTTCTGTAATGTAGTATTTGAATTTGGCTTCCATAGAGTCATTATATCACGTTGGTATAAAAGAACAACATCCTAGAGAAAGTTCTCTAGGATGTTTGGTGGGTTACTTGTATGTGTCAAATTCTACAAATGAGAAGTGAACTTTGACTTTGAATTTTTCGCCCTTTTTATAGGTCTTCTTGTCTCGTAAGTATTCAACAGTCCATCCACTTGTCCCAACAGAAAAATAACTGCTTTTTTCTTCTTTTCTGTATTGGAGTACGTCTTTATAAAGAGATTCAATTGTCTCTGCTTCTTTAAGGAATGAATAATCTGTATTGATTCCTGTGGCAATTCTGATGCAATTGATTCTGTCTGAGTATCCTGATAAATACCCTATAAGATAATCAAGTTTTTTAATTTCTCGTTTAGTCACTATTTGGCTTCTTTCTAAAAAAGAAATACCCACCTACTTGGGTATGTTCTACGCCTATTGTATCAAGATATGCGAAGAAATCAACCCTGCTTTTCTCAATTATATTAACTCTTGGATAATCAGATATATTCTCATCTATAAAGTAAACTTGGCAATGGATCTTTGCATTCTGTGATATATAAGTTTTTAAAGATACAAAGTTCTTTATTGGGTCCAGGGAAGATAAAAGAAATATACTTAATAGGGGCAACATCATAAAATTCCTTGTTCCTTTAATTGGTTTATGTTTTTTAAAATCATTTCATTCTTCCGATTTCTTTCTTCTGCTAATTTTATTTGACAGAAGCTTGTAGTAAGATGTTGATGTTTATTTCTATAAACTTCAACATCATCTAATTCAGCTACGAAAGAATCATCTATTTGATATATCTTATACGGATCTACTTTGATTCTTGTCTTGATTAATCTTTTCAATTGCATATCTTTCTGCTACACGTCTAGTCTCTAATTGTTTCTGGACATAAGAGTCACAAGTCTTAACAGTCTTAGCTGTTTTTAAAGTATATCCAAATTGGTCTTTGACTTCATATCCATCTTCCATTTTATAAACATAGAAGCCATCAGCCATATAGATAAATTTTTCAATCTTCATCCTCGAAATAATCACTTTCTATAAGAGAGCTCGATTTTAGTTCTTCTACTATTGATGG
>JACCDJ010523779.1_pt1 | contig 11947 bp, 10 predicted proteins | sample 7444481 | NCBI WGS metagenome assembly JACCDJ01 (sample SAMN15323435, study PRJNA562643) | freshwater metagenome | isolation source: river surface water | place: USA:Blue River Watershed | collected 2017-08-15 | reverse complement strand
CTAGTTCCTTTAGGTGGTCTATTAATAACTCTATCTGATGTTAAACTACCACTAACTTCTAAATTCTCGTATATCATAATTTAATTATTTTTATGCTCTCCAACCACAATGTCCGGATGATGTCCCCGCATTTACGCCAGGGGCTAGACCGCTTACGCTGGTCGTCCCGGTGTCCGTTGAGTAATAAAATTTCCAACTTGTATTATTTTGAGCACCATCATAATTACCCAACATATATTGGTGATCTTGTCCCATTGTAAAATTTTCTTCGCCGCAGTTTGGATGTGGTTTTGCTACGTTACCGAGATTGGTGTCGTTCGCGTTGCTCCATCGTCTAAGATTGTAACCGCCGCTATAAGACCCCTCATTTCCGGCGTAACCTTTTCCAACTTTAGAACTTATTCCCTTCTGTTGTGAATGTGCCCCCCACATTCCAGATGATGTAAATGTTTCTGTGGCAAAACTCATTTTAATTCCTTCACTAGATGTCCAACCGTATCCAAAATTTTCATCAGAAAATGCTGAACCACCATCACCACCATTTATTGTTGATAAATTAAAACCAGTTGCAATTGTCTCTGTACTTAGGTCAAATTTTTCAACAGTGGAGCTACCGCCTGTAAATAGATATGCAATTTCAGTTTCTTTATGCATAGTTCCAACATCGCTTCTAGCTGTTGTTATGTTAAACTTAGAATTATGTGCATACTTGGTATCGTTTGCCATATTAATTGCAGATGTTCTCACACCATTAACATCAGATGGTCCCTTAAAAGCATTGTCTTCATTGACAGACCAAACAAAAAAAATGTATTTACTACAAGCTCCAGATGTATACGACGCAGGAAAATCTAATAACTCACCAATGTGTGTTGTCTGATCGGTCGCATTAATTGTTTTGTGGACATTTTTCCAAGGAGAAGAGTTTTTATAACCTCCAGCAAGGAAAGATGTACTAATTATCTGTCTGAATTTAAAACTAACATTGGCATTTACTTGGGATGATACTCTAACCCAACCACTATCGTTATTACTTACACCAACATAAACCATTAAAAAGCTACCACTAGCAGCTTGTTCTAAATATAAAGAACCCGTTTGTGGACTACCTGGTCTATTGGCTCTTGTTCCTATTGGTGGTTTTGTTACCCCTTGTCCTTTTAAAGACCCACTTATTTCTATATTTTCGTGTAGCATATCTTATAAATACAATTTTTATGTTCTCCAACCACAATGCCCAGATGATGTTCCCCCATTAACTCCCGGAGCTAAACCAGATGGGTTAACAGTTCCGGTGTCAGTTGAATAAATAAATTTCCAACTTGTGTTATTTTGTAAACCATCATAATTTCCTAGCATATACTGATGGTCTTGTCCCATGGTAAAATTTTCTTCTCCACAATTTCCATGTGGTTTTGCCACATTACCTAAGTTTGTTTCAGTAAACACGTTCCATCTTCTTAAATTATAACCACCGTTGTATGTTCCCTCGTTACCCGCATATCCTTTACCAACTTTAGAGCTAATACCTTTTTGTTGACCACTAGCTCCCCATTGTTGATTATTTGTAAACGTATCATTGGCAAAAAATAATTTATTTCCACTCTCCGATCCATAACCATAACCATAATTTTCATCAGAGAATCCAGAACAACCTAATGAACTAGTAATTGATGTGGTTGTTGTAATATATGGAGCACCTGCTTGATAGTATACACTATACATTGTTTCATTTGTCAAATTAAATTTCTCAACGGTCGCAACACCACCACCAAAAACCCAAGCAAACTCCGTTTCTTGAAACAATGTTCCTAAGTCGTCTCTAGCATTTGCTAAATCCCATTTTGATTGATGGGCATATGCTGTTTCATTAACCATGTGAACACCTGTTGTCCATGTGGAATGTATTTGTGTCGCTGATTTCCATACACCATCCGTGTTTGTTGACCAAACAAATAATATAGATTTACTACATGCACCTGATGTATAAGATGCTGGATAATCCATCAATTCACCTAAGTGAACAGTTTGATCAGTGGCATTAGTTGTTCTGTGAACATTTTTCCAAGGAGATGAGTCTTTATAACCTCCTGCTAAGTATGAATAGTTAATAACTTGTCTATATTTGAAACCAGTTCTATCTGTATCTTGTGAGCCAACCGGTTCCCATCCATCATCATAATTTGAAGATGCTGTATATGTTAAAACAAAACTACCACTAGACGATTCTTCTAAATATAATGAACCAATATCTGGCCCAGAAGGTCTATTTGCTCTAGGCCCTCTAGGTATAATATATTGCCCACTTACATTTAATGATCCACTTACTTCTACGTTTTCTCTTAACATAATCTAATATAATGATTTTATCCTGTAACTACAAGTCTTCCTGATCTAGAAGAAGCAAAAGTTACTATTACTTGTGTTGATGATATTCTTATATTAGAAGGGAAGAACATATCTCCATTGGTATCGAATACTTGTGCCGTTACGTTTGCTGTACCTAAGTTATGAGTAAATGTTAAACTCGTAACACTTGAGAATGTTGTTGCACTACTTAACGCAACTCTCTTCCAACCGGCCCAAGTACCATTATTCTTACCTCTAACATACATGATACCGGTTCTATAATCACCATATATTTGATGTTGCCAACTTGAACTATATATTTGTGAGTACAAAGCACCGTCTGTTGAGTTCCCTGTTAGGTTTGTGCTACTACCATCAACATCTGTAACATATGTTAAACCGTTTGAATCTAATGTATTAGCCGCCACACCACTTGTGTTTGTGTTTCTAAAACCAATACTATCGATTTGGTCAGCAGTTGTTGCACTGGCAACTGTTCCACTTATTTTAGACCCAGCCAAAGATGTAATCCAAGATGGATCAGAATATGAACCATTTGTATAAACACCGTTTGTTACTGTTGAGGCATTGCCAGCACTATCCGCATAACCAGCATATATTTTTCTCCAGGAACTAAATGAATTATTTTCATTGTATCTCACTGAAAAATATGGGGTAGAACTATTTCTATCAACAGCAAACATTGCACCATATGATCCAGCACCTGTTGCTGGGTAATCATTTCCAAGACCAATATACCAAGAATAATATTGTGATGCTCCAGTGCCTGGTCCATTCGTAGATCCTTGTACAAATCTAAAACCAAACCCATACGATGGGGTACTAGCATCAAAAGACGATCTAGTGGTGTGAGCATCACCCATATTGTTAAAAAACTGTATTGCAGTTAAGTTAGAAACTGTTGCTGCGTTACCATCAATTGAAACACCCGTTAGTGTTTGAGAAGCACTTGCTCTACCTAATGATATTGATGTTGTACCAATGTTAAATGAAGAATTAGCTAAATAAGCATTTCCAATTGCACTACCATTCCAAGTACCACTAGTAATTGTACCAACGGTTGCTAAGTTAGCTAACGACGTTAAACTCGTATTTGAACTTGCAGTAATATTAGCTGCGGTTCCAGTTGTATTCTGATTGAATGTTGGTACTGATGCTGTTACTGTTGTGCTATCAGCTAAAGTAATTGTTACTGTTGAACTAGTAAAACCTAATGTTGAAATTCTCTTGTTATATGCTGTATTCCAATTAGATGCGGAACTAATATATGAATCACCAATTGCTGTACCATTCCATGTACCAGATGAAATGGTTCCACTTGAAATAGTTAAACCATTTATTGTACCAGGAAAAGATGTGTTACCACTACCATCTAATAAAGTCGCTGTTCTAGCTATTGTTGAAAACACACCATTATACTGTCTAACATATATTGGTTCCGTTCCATCATCGGATGTTGCAATTTCAATCCACCCAGTATTATAACCATCCGATCCTCCTCGAACACGAACGTAGTCGTCTGAACCAACATTTGCATATAAGAAATTTTCTGCGGCGCCAGAAGTAATTGTTTTAGTTACGGTCCCATCAATCGACACACCACTTAAAGTTTGTGCAGATGATGCTCTACCTAATGATATTGATGTTGTACCAACAAAGAATGATGAGTTGGTTAATTGTGAATTACCAATACCTGTAATTTGGCTAGAACCAGATACCGTTCCTGATGGTAATAACGAAACAACTTGTGCTGAACCAGACACAACCCCAGATGGTAATTGAGCAGATCCTGACCAAATTCCAGTACCAGATAATACTTGCGAAGAACCTGAAACTAATCCGGATGGTATGCTACTAATACTTAAGAAAGTAATTTGTGATGAACCCGAAACCAACGTTGGTTTGTCGGTAATTCCGTTAAAAGATATTTGTGCAGACCCCGATACAACCGATATTCCATTAAAGAATGCGCCAGAGTGTATTGTTGTTCCAGCCAATACCTGTGAAGAACCAGACACAACACCACTTGGAAGTTGAGCAGAACCTGACCAAATTCCAGTACCAGATAAAACCTGAGAAGAACCAGATATTACACCGTCTGAGTTTAATTTATTTTTTATTGTTGTGTTAATAGAGGATGTGAAAGAATTCAACGAACCAGTACTTGTTTCAACATTATTGATTCTTGTTACTTGTGTGTTAAATTCTGTTTCTCTAATAATTCTTTGTTCTGAACCTAATTGACCAGCAATCCAATAATCATTTGTTGCGTCCCATAATAATGAACCCGAAACCTGGTTTGGCGCTGTTGTGTCTTTAACTCTTAAACCCGCAAGTGTTGCCCCCGTTCCATTTAAGTTAATTAAATTGTTATCAACATCAAGAGTTGTTGTATTAACATTTGTTGTTGTTCCTTTAACCAATAAGTTACCCTTAACAGTTAAATTAGAACCGGTTAATTCTATTGCCGTTAATAACGATGATGTAAATGTATTTAAACTACCAGTAGATATTTCTATTGCCGTTACATTTGGGCTAGATATATTACCAGTAGAAATAAATGTACCGGTTACTTCGGTATTTGAGTTGATTGATACTTTCGTACCAGTATCTGTTATATTACTGTCTCTTAAATGCTCAATACCACTACCTTTGGGTACACGATTCTGTGTTAAATATGATTCGCCGCCTAGGTTATTAAAGGTTTCGGGCCCCATTAATAAAACAGACGATGTAATTGTGCCTTGGTTTTGATGAACAAACACCCACTGATCGTTTGTTGAATCGAATAACATAGAGCCAGATACTTGTGGAGAAGATCCACTGTCAATAACCGCCAATCCACCAAATCTAATACTTGGGTTTTGCGCGTTTACTGTAATAATATTATCTGCAATATTAACAATAGAGGAGCTAATATGTTGAATCGATGAAGATCCGGCAACTATTAAATCCTGAGAGACATATAATGACCCAGTAATTGTTTGACTACCTTGAAATATATTTGATCCCGTAGTTGCATAGCTTCCTGTTTTGCCTTCAATAGAATCCAATCTATTGTTTTGATTTAAATCGGTGGTGGCAATAGATGAAGATAAACTTCCAATACTAGAACTTAATCCAGACGTTGTTGTTGCAACAGAAGAACTTAATGAACTTATTGATAAAGTTAATCCCGATGTTGTTACCGCAATACTTGAACTTAGTTCGTTTGTTGTTGTGGCCACAGAAGAACTTAGTGAGCTTACAGAAAGGGTTAAACCACTTGTTGTTGTAGCAATACTAGAACTTAATCCATTTGTTGTTGTAGCTATAGAAGAACTTAACCCATTAATTGTTGTATCTATACTAGAGCTTAGTGTCCCAATACTTGTAGAAATGCTTGAACTAAATGTTGAATAACCAGTGGTACCAGTTAAAATAACTTGTACACTTCCAGAAATTACTGATTCAGTATTAAGTTTATTTTTAATTGTTGTATCAATTGAACTTGTAAATGTATTTAAACTACCAGTTGATGTTTCAATATTTGTTAGTCTACTATTTTGTGTATCATTTAGTGAACTAAATGAAGATGATATGCTTCCAATACTTGAACTCAGGCCAGATGTTGTTGTAGCAACTGATGAACTCAAAGAGCCTATAGATGAACTTAATCCACTTGTTGTTGTTGCAACAGAAGAGCTCAAAGACCCAATAGAAGAACTAAGATCTGAAGTTGTTGTGGCAGCAGAAGAACTTAATGAACTTATTGATAAAGTCAATCCAGACGTTGTTGATGCAACAGATGAACTTAGAGAACCCATCGATAAGGTTAAACCGCTAGTAGTTGTTGCAATAGACGAACTAAGTGTAGAAATTGTTCCATCCAAACTAGAGCTTAATGAGCCAATACTTGCGGATACACTTGAACTAAATGTTGAATATCCGGTCGTGCCCGTAATTAAAACTTGGATAGAGCCAGATATAACATTTTCTTCGTTCATCTCGTTCTTAATTCTGGTATCTATCGAACTTGTAAACGTATTATATGAAGATGTAGAATTTTCTATTGCAAAAAGTCTACCGTCGTTTGATGAAGTATATGCTTGAAAAGTTATCTCATCTAATTTACCGGTACCAATTGCTTGTCCATTTAATGTTATTGACCCCGTTATATTAACAGAGCCTGTGACATTTAACGACCCACTTATATTTTCAGAACCAGTAACATTAAGAGACCCACTTATATTTTCAGTACCAATAAAATCGTTTGAACCAGTTGTTGCAATTCGTGATGGATCAATGTAAACAAGAGTATTGTCTACTAAGCTATTTAAAACATCCGAAGATACAGAAATGCTATTACCCATTCCAGTATGTGCTGTACAAAAATAATAAAGTGTTGATGGGGTACTATTTGTTACCTCAATTTGAATATAGTTCGGGGTTTCACCGGTTGTTACCCCAGTAGAATATATTGTTCCTCCATTATGTGTGCCATCATTTGTTGTGGAAAACCTAAACGGGTGACTACCAATATTGTTATATAAAAATTTATATGTAAATCCCCTAATGAATTTTAATGTTGGGTTTCTAACATTATCTATGAAATATTTTCCACCAGCATCAGTGACCGAAACTAAAACTAAACTATCACTTACTAATGAGACATTATTAACCTTTAAAGTACCGGTTATTTCTGTATTTGTATTAATTCTTAGACCATCAACATTTGAAATAGATGCAGTTGCGCTACCGTCAGCAATTCTTGTTAAATTAAGCCCCGTAACGCCGCTAGCGGGAATATTGTATAATCCAGATCCATCCCCAATAAAAGAACCAGTAAACGCCCCGGTGGTATAGGACCCCGTAAATGTTTGAAAACTGCTAGTTAGCAAATATTTTTCAGCATGTGAAGCTGAAATGGCATTTTGTGAGGTACCCGAGATGGTCGCAAACAACGTACCTAATACTGTTAAATCACCTGAAATTTCCCCCGAACCAGATACTGATAGGGAGCCCGATATGTGTGGATCAAATATATTCATCTAATTGTGTTATTATACTTAGATAAATACTTTGGAGTTCATATTATGGCTGAATTATATTAACGGATTGTCTTTGGTTAGATAACGACCGCTGAATGGGAATATATGGTCGGTTTCAATATTAAAATGGTCTTTAATATCATAAATGCCCTGGCTTAAGTATAGATCTTCATATGTAATAGACTTTAAGCCCCTTTCTTTAATAAAATTTTGAAATTTTTCTTTAACATCTTTCTGGATATTTTCATAATAATCCAATATTTCCCCCTCTGAAATGGTTTCCCTTAATCTCTCTACCGTATATTTTGAATGCCACTTATTTGTTTTAAAAGCATATAATAATGAACTTACTTGTTCAAACCAGTTCTCCCTGTACAAGCAGATTATTTTGTCACTTTTCTCAATCAACGGAGTAAAATTCCTATCTGTGTGCCAAAGTTCTTTTATTATGTAGTTCTTGTTGGGTGTTATCCAGGAAAGATCGTTCCCACTAATGTCTTGTGTATATCTTGTTTCTGCTGGATTAAAAGGTTCATGAATTGCTTCAAAATTTGGTAAAGCAATGGAAAGCCAATTTAATAAATTCTGACTACCACTCCTACCTTCTGCAATTATTGTATATATCATATTAGTTTATTGCTTATACTACCCCCTTTATCTAATATTGCTAATAACTTTTCTGCAACCTCTCTTTGTGTTTTTTCTGAAAAATGTCCATCGTTTATTTCTCCGTCTGTTTCGTCTCTAATGGTAGTGATTGGTAAAATTATGTTTTCAACTTTAATACCCTCTTCGGAGTTGTTCATATAAAAGGGGGACCATTGAATTAAAACATTCTTTTTAAACAAGTGGTCAACCAATTTAATTATTTTATTATGTTCTTTGATATAATTTACATGCGATCTGTGCACCAACATTTCTTCGATGGTAGATTGGCTTACATCAAAATCGACGTTTTTATGTGGAATTAATATTGTACTAGGTAAAACCCCCTGAAAATTATTATGTTTGTTTACCATTCTAAATCTTATATGACTAGTCCATCCCACGATAATGATATCATCTTCTTTAATAAAATTCAAAGAATCGATAATAGAGTCTAATATACATCTATTATCTGTTCCGCCACGGCCAAGATTATTAAGTGGCATACCCAGTGTTTCAGATATAACATCGCCATAAACTTTTGGTACATACCCCTTCCAATCACAATACTTGTTTCTCCAATCATTTGAATTTGGATACGGAGCATATGGTGCGGTGTAACTATCACCAAAGGTCCAGATTCTTCCCATTATATTATACTTTGTTTTATATCTATTAACTCGTACATGTTATGAAACACATACGGATTTAGTGCAATTTTATTTAATTTATTAATAAATAAAGAATACTCAGGATGATTTTCATCCCAAATCTTTAACATTTTAAATGTTTCTTCATTGAAAGTTCCCCAGTTTGTTATTTTACCAAAGAAAACTTTGGTTTTATTACCAAAAATTCCGTAAATTAAATTTACAAAATCTTCCATCTCGTTGTAATTTGTTTGTTGAACAACAAAAGAACATTTTACATATTTCATTGTTGGTATTGTTGAGATAAATTTTAAATTAGATATCAAGTTATCCCAGTTACCACCTAATCTAGTCACATTTTCGTATGTGTATTTAGCCCCAGCATCTATACTTATTTCACATGTCTTAACATATTTGTGAATATTTGGCATACTATCCCACATCTCTTTATTCCATAGACTAGCATTGGTATGTAAATGAATCGATTTTAAATTTGGGTATTTTATTGGATCAAAATTTCTTAAAAAATTTCTATACGAAACCGAAGCAAACGGATCTGCCGTACCGGAACAATAAATTGTTTCTATTGAATTAGAATATGCTCCTTCAATTTCTTCAATTGTTAGATTAATTTTCTTTATTTTATCGGTGTTAGCGACAATCATGTCAACTCTGCATGATGGGCATTTATAATTACATGTCCTATCAAAAGACATTTGTATAATTTTTGGACCTTCGGCCATATAACCATCTTGTTGTTCATAATATTTTTTAATATCATCATCTAATTGGTTAATATGTTTAATAGGCCCCAGATTGCTCACGTTTAGATTAACTAGCTTGGATAAAAATGGACACTGGGTTTTATCACAGTGTCGGTACGATCCATCAATAACAGATTTTCTTATTTCAATAGCTTCATCGGAATTCCATAATGTTTCTAATGGGACGTTTTTCGGTAATTCTTTTTTCAACCAACTAGCACAACACATGAAATTTTTATTTTCATGTATTTCCAGTGCTTGAAATGGAACCGTACAAACATATTCTTTTAAATCTATTTTCATTATATAATACTTCTTTTTTTACCAATCATTCGTAGTCTTTCTTCACTATCTTTATCGAATATGTCTTCATAATATGTGATTGGTATATCTAGCTTTAGTGATAGTTCATTAATGTCTTTATTCCATTTTACAATATCATTATAACATAGTTCAAATACTTCTGACGGTACCTCTTCATAGAGATATGGCATATTTGAATTATAGTTTTTCTTTTTTGAGAAGTATGTCTGATATGCATGAGATTCAGCACATTCTAAAACATTTTTTCTCGTTAATAATATAACTTCATCAAATTGTTTAGTCAATTCTAAATTATCATTATGATGACATATTATTGTTTTAACTACTACATCTTTTTCATTATTGTAACTAACTCTATTACTACCATCAAATGGTTCAAACAAAGGTTTTAACCCCTTTTCTTTTGCTAATTTATATAATAAAGAGGTTGATCCGGTTCTTGGTAATGCTATTATTAATATACTCATAATAGCGTGTTACTAGTTTTAATTTTAGGATAATTAAAATCACTTTCGGTCATCCATACATTTAATGCATATCTCACACCTTTGGTTACAGGTAAAACCCCATGGAACGTTTCAGATCCATTAAACGAAATGCTGTCACCTAATTTTAGGTCAAACAACATCAATCCGTTTAAGTTTTCAAAATCATAAGGAGGGTTTTCTTCGTTTGTTAGTGCGAATTGACCCCCTTCAAAATCATCAGATAGAACAATAACAGTAGTCAATTCACTTGACTTATCTTTATGAAGATTTAAATACCTACCATCATAGTACGATGTTAGACTAATATTGAAGTTCTTTAAATTAAATGTTGAATAATCAAACCATAATTTATAATCTCCGTTTTTATAATTATTTGTTAGTAAATCAATTATTCTTTTTTTAAATTCAGGTTCGTAAATTCTTCTACAGTCCCAATTTTCAGATGGGTTATATGAAAATGGTTCACCGAACTCAAGACAGAAGTTGATCATGTCTTTGGCTACTTCGCGATCACAAAAACCATTATTTATGCTATAGTTCATATTAAGTAAGAATTTTTTGTATTATTCTGCACCAATAGTTCTCCATCAATTATAAATTTATATAGCTCATCAGCAATCAATTCATAACCAACGCTGCTTGGATGTTTACCAGCGGTACTGTCTACCCAATGATTGTTGTCTTCCCACACATCCTTTCTTTTTGTATCAATTAATAGATTGGCCATTGTTTTATTTCTATAACCCCAATACCTAGCGCCATCAATTAAATGAGTTTTATTTGCGGAATCCTCAATATTTTTATTAATGATTGTATCAAATGCATCACAAAAAACATATCTAATCCCCAGTTCCTTAAACATAAATTGTAGGTGTAAAATATAATTTTGATTTACAATATCGTAGTAGGTTTCGTTAAACAAATTACTAATGTAGTAATCCCTGAAGTTTTTCTCAGCTCTATTATATTTTGAATTATCACCATCAACACCGTCAAAAATATATTTAAACAAATGTTGTTTACTTTTATATCTTTTACCCCAAATATGAAAATTGTTTTCACTTGGAAAAAATGGTAATTGATCCCTTAAAGATGAGGACCACATAATAACAACAAAATCATCTGAAGTGATGATTTCATTTTTTAATTGATAACAAACTGTGTTGAATATTGCATTATTTGAAAATGCTCCTACACCGTTATTTTTAAATTCACAATTAAGTAATTTTGATAAGTGTTTGGGCCAGCAGTATTCTTGTCTTATGCTCGTTCTTTCTTCAGGTATTTCAGTTTTTTTTTCCTCTTCAAGATTACCACCTACCCCCTCAGTCCAACTGTCACCAAAAGTAAGTAACTTCATAAATTACATTATGATAAATGTTTTTCTTTAATCTTATTTACCACCAACTGAAAAGCCGTAGCTACTTTAGCTTTAAGACTAGCGCTTAAAGGAGTTATGTTAGCTTTTATTGTATTTGCCGGTCTTTCTACTCTATTATTTTGTGCCATATTTTATATTGTTTTTGTGTTATTTTTAAAGTTTAGGTATTGGTGTTTGATCACACCCAGAACAACCACTATCACAACACCAGTGACCACAAGGGTTATAACAACACCAGCATGAGTTGTGCATAATACCAAATAAACCGTCTCCAATATCAACTAAGAATAAATCT
>JACCDJ010708961.1_pt1 | contig 11952 bp, 9 predicted proteins | sample 7444481 | NCBI WGS metagenome assembly JACCDJ01 (sample SAMN15323435, study PRJNA562643) | freshwater metagenome | isolation source: river surface water | place: USA:Blue River Watershed | collected 2017-08-15 | reverse complement strand
GTCACCATCATTTTACCACCTTCCAACAAATGCTGTTCGTATCCTTTTGCCGCATCTACTAGGGCTGCTGCATTGAAATGACGATAGTGATGCTGGATAAATTGAGAAACTGGTCCTTTTGACATACTTATTTATTTAGGCAGCGAAGTTATGTAATTAGCAGCAAGCTATCAAGCTGGGACGAGCTGCTAGTGGTCTTTGAGGTGGTAAAGTTCATCCCAGCGTGTAGTAAACCTTTTACTCCTCATTTCCTGACGCATTTTCCAATTGCGCGACAAGCCCGATGCTGCAAATTTGACCATATCATCCCTCATGCTGAAATTGATATTGTCCAGCGCCTGCATCAATGCCCGATTTTGGTGTATCGTAGCATTAGAAAATAAATTTCCCTGCAATGCATCATCTGGCACCAATCCGCCTAACACCACACCAGCTTTGAGGTATTTTGCCCCTTTAATGAAAATTGTTTCTACCAAGGGCAGTGCAGCTTTGATCAATTGTGCTGTATCAGAAGTAGGCTTGAGCAATAAAAAATGATGATACAAATGTTTAGGCTCATACACATACGGCTTCCCCTCCATACCATTATACACCAGAAACACATCTAGTGTAGAAGCAGCGCTGTTTTGGCGCCTCAACTTCTCCGCTGCACGCGCCGTGTAAGTGGCTACTGCTTCTTTTAATTCCTGCAATGCAAAGACCGGCTTACCAAACATGCGGGTAGTCGCTATCATTTTCTTCTTCTCTAAAGGATCTTTCATTAAGATACACGACTCTCCATTGAGCTCTTTAATCATTCGAACACCTACAACTCCACCTAAATTTTTTCTGGCCCATTCAACGGGCATATGTTTGAGCTGCCATGCGGTATTAACACCATAAAGATCTTTGAGCTTGCGTGCATAACGCCTACCAATCCCCCATAAATCAGACACGTCTGTCGACATCAACGCCTGCTGCAACTTTTCATCATTATCCAACACCAACACGCATTGCGTTTTTTGTTTATCTTTTTTAGCGATGCGGTTGGCCACCTTGCTCAATACTTTTGAAGGTGCAATCCCAATAGATACCGGTATGCCTGTCCACCTGAACACCACATCTCTTATTTTTTCTGCAAAAGGATATAATGCATCGAGCGGCAGATGATCAAGGTTGATAAAGGCTTCATCAACAGAATACACTTCCACACAACGATGCAGCTGATCATCTGTCAATACCCTAAGCGTATCCATCACCCGCATACTCATGTTGCCATACAAATGGTAATTGGAAGAAAAGACAGCGACTTGTTTTTCTTTAATGAGCTTTCTGCTCTCAAACAAAGGAGCACCCATATCAATCCCTGCCTTTTTGGCTTCATCACTTCGTGATACGATGCAGCCGTCGTTGTTGCTGAGTACCACTACAGGCTTGTTGTGCAAATCCGGACGAAACAACCGCTCACAAGAACAATAAAAACTATTACAATCTACAATCGCATACATGCAGCTTGGTTAAACCTGATGAATAACATAAGTCACTACTCCCCAAATAGAAAACTCAGCAAAAGGATCCACTTCAATTGGAGCCAACCGATTGGTCTCTGGCAACAACCGTAGTTTACTGAAACCTTTATCTAGTCTTCTGATCAGCATATCCCCATTGAGTACCGCAATCACAATCTTTCCACTCACGGGCTTGATGCTGCGATCGACAATCACCGTATCGCCATCAAAAATGCCTGCACCTATCATGGCCTCACCTTTCACACGCATGAAAAAAGTAGCTGGCTTGTTCCGAATCAATTGCTCATTGAGATCAATACCTCTTTCGGCATAATCGTCTGAAGCAGCACCAAAACCAGTGGCATTGGCGGTCTTCACCTCTTGCTGCTTGAAGGTTTTTGAGCCTGTGTAGGCTGCTTCGTAAAAAAGTTCCCCATCCATAAATACTAATTTTATTAGCAATAATATGCTAATTTATTTAGTATTCAAAAAACTGTTTACCTGCCTCTATTTGCGTATAAACACTTAATTAATAAAACTTTAGGAAATTAAATTTGGGGAAATCGGCGGAGAATTTGTAGTTTCATATCACGATGACGGCCATTTCTATGGCAGTGAAAACGAGAATCCGACACATCCTATCTAAAGGCCCGTAAATCCAAAGTCCAAAACAAAAACCACCCAATCCAACCCTATCCAAAGTCATCAGGCATCCACCACTTATGAAACTATGAAACAGTACCCAATTGCCTGTAAAATACGCCCTGCTTCTGCAGGGCTTTTTGATCTGTAAACTATGGCACAACAAGAATTAAAATTTTTAGAGGGGCCCCGATCAAGATGGGCTGATTTTAAATTTGTCATCAAGGTTTGCATAGAATTCATCAAGGGTTTTCGCGCATTACATTTCTCCGGACCCTGTGTTACTATTTTTGGCTCTGCCAGGTTCAAAGAGGATAGTCCCTATTACGCCCTTACCCAAAAATTTGCAGCGGAAGTAGCCAAACTCGGCTTTACGGTGTTGACCGGAGGTGGTCCCGGTATCATGGAAGCAGCCAACAGAGGCGCAAAAGAAGTTGGTGGAAGATCGGTTGGTTGCAACATCGTCCTGCCCATGGAACAAGAGCCCAATCCTTACCTCGACAAATGGGTCAACATGCGGTATTTCTTTGTCCGCAAAACCCTACTCATCAAATACTCTTATGCGTTTGTAATCATGCCAGGCGGATTTGGCACGCTGGATGAACTATTCGAGGCCATGACCTTGATTCAGACTGGTAAAATCAAAAACTTCCCTGTCATTATTTTTTGCAAGGACTACCACAAGGAAATGATTGAACACATCGAAAAAATGCGTCAGGAAAAAACAATATCAGAAGAAGATTTAAAATTATTCCTCGTCACCGACAGCATAGAGGAAGGTGTTGAACTGATCAAATCCTGCATCGAACAATATGGTCTTAAACCCATGAAAGGCAGACCGGCCTGGTTATTGGGTGAGAAAAGATGATTTAAATCATCTTTTTAGCTTGCGAAAGTCATCTCTATCCCTTCTTTTCTGCAAGAACTTTGCTAAAAATCACCTTTAAAGCAAAGTATATGGATGGGAAAATTTTGGAAATGTTCATGAAAGAAAATGACGCATGGGATGATCTAATTGCGCGACAAAGCAAAGAACTTCCGCAGTTAGAGAACATGCTTACTTCTATTTTCAACCACAACCACAACTTGGATGAAGACGTAATTGCGAATGCCAGTCTTTTAAAAGATGAAATGCTACTGCAGGAAACACAGATGCAGGAAATCAGAGCACATCTAGCCAAACAACAAGATCTATTAGCGATTGAAAAAAGATCCTTGTCCTATCCCGCTCATTCTTTGTTAAGTCAGAATGCCTTAAGAGAAAAAATCCGCGATATCGAAAGGAAGTTCCTCGACCTTAAATGCAACTACCTCAACTATCTTGCCACAGCCATCTAATCCCTCTTCGTTACTCACCCCTCCTGATCCAATAAATTTGGAAACGGGAGGGTCTTCTTTGCAAAGGAATAAACAAAAGATTCGGCACATCAGCGCTTGTGCGCATTGTGGTGAGACATGCGATCATTCGATATCGATTGGTGAAATGGCATTTTGCTGCGAAGGTTGCAAACAAGTCTACCTGATTCTTCAAGATACAGATGCCTGTGATCCTGCATTGATGGAATCACTCGGATTGGTGCAGCCGAAAGGAAAATTCAAATCGGATAAATGGGACTACCTAGACGAGTGTTCAATTGCTGAAAAACTCATTAGCTTTCAAAATAATAAACAAGTCCACATTACATTTATACTGCCCAACATGCACTGCGCCAGCTGCATTTGGCTATTAGAACATCTAGGAAGAATCAACAAAGCTGTTATTCACAGCAAAGTAGATTTCGAGAAAAAAGAAATTGCTCTGGTATACAACCCGCAATTGGCTAAACTCAGTGAAATTGCTGCTGTACTAGATTACATTGGTTATCCACCAGCCATCAGCTATGCTTCAAAAAAAGAAGATGAATTAAAATCATATAGAAGGAGCACTATTCTAAGATTAGGAATTGCTGGATTTTGTTTCAGCAACATCATGATGTTGAGTTTCCCTGATTATCTATCCGTTGATGGTGTTGATGAACAATTATTATCAACCACGTTTAATTATATCAGCATAATACTTTCTATTCCAGTTGTCTTTTATGCTGCAACACCCTTCTTTACGCAAGCATGGAAAGGATTGAGACAAAAATTCTTGAACATTGATGCGCCTATAGCATTTGCAATTACTATTACTTTTTTGAGAAGTCTCTATGAAATTGGCACCGCAACAGGTACAGGATATTTAGACTCCATGAGTGGAATAGTATTTTTCATGTTGCTGGGAAGGTGGTTCCAAGATAAAACACAAGAAAAACTTTCTTTCGAACGAGATTACAAATCATTTTTCCCAATCAGTGCGTTGGTGATCAAAGATGAACATAAAAACTATGTTCCAATTGATGAAATCAAGACTGACGATATACTATTAATCCGTAACCAAGAACTAATTCCAGCTGATGGTATACTGACTAATGGTAAAGCATGGATTGATTATAGTTTCGTGACCGGCGAAAAAGATCCAGTAGAAGTTAGCGTAGGAGAAATGTTATTTGCAGGTGGTAAGCAAATGGGGGCCAACATCAGCATGAAAGTCACCAAACCTATTGCTAGCAGTCATCTTACGCGACTTTGGAACAATGATGTTTTTCATAACCAAAAAAACAAAACCACTTCCTTCATTCACCCATTGAGTAATTATTTCAGCACTGTACTCTTTAGCATTGCATTCATCACAGCCATCTATTGGGAAATCAATGACCCGGCTATAACTTGGAAAGCAGTCACTGCAATCTTAATCGTTGCTTGCCCTTGCTCTCTTTTGATTACAGCTACTTTTACATTTGGCAACCTGATTCATCTCTTTAGCAAAAAAGGCCTGTACCTAAAAAATGCCAATGTAATTGAACAATTGGCTTCAGCAAATACCATCGTCTTTGATAAAACAGGTACACTGTCTTCTTCCATCAACAGTAAAATCAGTTATAATGGTAAACACCTTGATGATACAGTTATCGCTGCAATAAAATCTATCAGCCTCCAATCGAGTCACCCTTTAAGTAAGGCACTTGCTACATGGAACGATTGGCAATCCATTCAAAATTTGCCCTCCATAAGTAACTTTTCAGAAGTGATGGGCAAAGGAATTGAAGCGACATGCAACAACATGAAAATCAAATTAGGAAAGGCAGATTTTGTGAGTCAGCAGTGGTTTGCATCCCACATCCCCAATTGGGGAAGTGCCATCCACCTGAGTATCGACGGTATGTATAAGGGAAGATTTATCCTTCAGCAACACTACCGCGAAGGTGCATTCAACATGATTGAACAAGTCAGAAATTTAGTAGGACGAGTACATATTTTAAGTGGCGATAACAATGGAGAGGAAGGTTTTCTAAAAAAATCAACACAGGAAAAAGCCATACTAAACTTTAATAAGAGTCCGGAAGAGAAATTGCAATACATCCAACAACTGCAACAACAAGGAAAGGAAGTGATCATGATAGGTGATGGACTCAATGATGCAGGTGCATTGCAGCAAAGCAATGTAGGACTGGCGGTTGCAGATAATTCAAATTATTTCACTCCCGCCTGCGATGGAATTCTAGATGGAAAAGCAGTGACCCATTTGGACAAACTCATTCTACTTGCGAGGTCTGGGAAAAAAATCATAGCTGCAGGTTTTATACTTTCAATTCTATATAATATTATAGGCATCTCTTATGCAGCACAAGGATCACTTTCTCCCATGATTGCAGCCATCCTCATGCCAGCCAGTACCATCAGCATTATTGTACTCACCGCCATTGGTACAAGGTGGGCAGCAAAAAAATGATTTAAATCATGTTTTGCTTTGAGCAAGATCACCATTCAGACTGACGGCCAATTCTACATTTGGGGACAATTATAATTCGTTGAGCGTCATTTTAATTCTGATTATTGTCAGCCTTCTCGTAGCAACAGGATTCTTGTTCGCTTTCATCTGGTCTGTCTCCAAAGGCCAATACGAAGATGAAGTCTCTCCATCAATTAGAATGCTTTTTGATGATCGCACAACAGACAACAACCCTTCCTCTAGCCAAAACCCTTAACATGCAAATAGAAAAGTTCTCTTACGACAACAAGATCGTTAGAAATTTCGCCTACGCTACCGTTATTTGGGCCATCGTTGGTATGCTCGTTGGTCTCTGGGTAGCCTTTCTCATGGTTTTTCCAGAATTAAACTTCGGTGGTATTCCTGTAGGCAAAGAAACGATTGGCCTCACCTTTGGTAGGCTCAGACCCCTTCACACCAATGCCGTGATTTTTGCTTTCGTTGGCAATGGTATTTTCATGGGCTACTATTATTCATTACAACGCTTGTTGAAAGCCCGTATGGCAAGCGACCTACTTTCCAGGATACATTTCTGGGGATGGCAGTTGATTATTGTAGCTGCAGCATTAACCATACCACTGGGCTTAACAACTGGCAAGGAATATGCCGAATTGGAATGGCCCATTGATATAGCTATTACACTCATTTGGGTTGTATTTGGCTTTAACATGTTTGCAACCATCATTAAAAGACGCGAACGTCATTTGTATGTAGCCATATGGTTTTACATCGCAACATTTGTTACTGTAGCAGTCCTCCATATTGTCAACTCAATTGAATTGCCAGTAAGTATCTTAAAAAGTTACTCTTGGTATGCAGGTGTTCAAGATGCACTTGTTCAATGGTGGTATGGACACAATGCTGTTGCGTTTTTCTTAACTACACCTTATTTGGGCTTGATGTACTACTTCATGCCCAAAGCTGCAAATAGACCCGTTTATTCGTACCGTTTATCAATCATTCACTTTTGGTCGTTAATCTTCCTCTACATCTGGGCTGGTCCGCACCACTTGTTGTACACTTCCCTACCCAACTGGGCACAATCACTTGGCGTTGTATTCAGTTTCATGTTGATCTTCCCAAGTTGGGGAGGTATGATCAATGGATTGCTTACTCTTCGTGGTGCTTGGGACAAAGTAAGAGAGGACGTAATCTTGAAATTCATGGTAGTTGCCGTGACCGCTTACGGTATGTCCACTTTCGAAGGCCCAATGCTTTCCTTGAAAAATGTAAATGCCATTGCACACTTCACCGATTGGATCATTGCTCACGTACATGTGGGTGGATTGGGCTGGAATGGTATGCTCACATTCGGAATTCTTTATTGGCTAGTCCCAAGACTCTACAAAACTGAACTGCATTCAAAAAAATTAGCCAATACCCATTTCTGGATTGCAACCTTAGGAATAGTTTTTTATGCAGTCCCTATGTATTGGGCAGGATTCAAACAAAGTTTGATGTGGAAAGAATTTACTGAAGCAGGTAACCTTAAATATCCATTCCTTGAAACCGTAACCCAACTTAAATCTTTCTATGCGCTGCGTGCTTTTGGTGGTACACTCTACTTTGCAGGTGCATTGTTGATGGTGTACAATCTCTTCGCGACTGTTAAAAAATCACAGGGTGTTGTTGATGATCAAGCCGAAGCACCAGCAATAGAAGGAGCATATCAAGCACATGGATCGGAACACTGGCACAGACCCATTGAAAGAAAACCTGTTCCTTTCCTTGTACTTACACTTATCGTTATCCTAATCGGTGGTATCATAGAATTAATTCCAACCTTCCTGGTGAAATCCAATGTTCCAACCATATCCAGTGTAAAACCTTATACACCTCTAGAACTACAAGGACGTGACATTTATGTACGTGAAGGTTGCTATACCTGTCACTCACAAATGATTCGTCCTTTCCGTTCAGAGACTGCACGCTATGGCGAGTACTCTAAGGCTGGTGAGTTTATTTACGACCATCCCTTTCAATGGGGATCAAAAAGATCCGGACCAGATTTGGCGAGAGAAGGTGTAGGCAACAACAGAAAATCAAACAGCTGGCACTACAACCACATGGATGATCCTCAAGCAGTTTCAACAGGATCCATTATGCCTTCTTATTCTTTCCTATTGGATCAAGATTTGGATACAGCATCAACTGCTCCAAAAATTAAAGCTATGCAACAATTGGGCGTTCCCTATGAAGCTGGTTATGCAGATAGAGCAAATATGGATTTGATGAAACAAGCTGATGAAATAGCCAAGAACTTAAAAGAAGATGGAATTCAAACCCCATCCAACAAAGAGATCATTGCTATCATCGCCTATATGCAACGATTAGGGACAGACATCGAAAAATTCAAAACTGCAAAACAGTAGTACCATGTTCAAATTCATCAAACAATATGCGGAGAAGATAGATGGGATATCTATTTATCCAGTAGTGGGACAACTGATTTTTTTCACCTTCTTCATACTGGTATTGGTATATGTATACAAAATGAAGAAGTCGAATGTTGACGAAATGAAAAATCTTCCTCTCGATCAATAACCCTAAAAACAACTAACATGTCTGCAAATAACCAATCATATTTAGAATGGGCATTGATCATCATCGCCCTGGTACTTGTAGGAGTGATATGGCTTCTTTCACAAGTATTGATTACGCTATCGAAACAAATTCTCAAAAAGAGAAAGAGTGAAATGAGTTTAAAAAGCTTAATTGTCATTGTATTCTCTTCCATCTTGTCTTCAACTGCTTCTGCTCAGGAAAGCTATATTATAAGCGGACTACCCAAAGACACAAAATATGGCAGTATGGGATTCATTGAATTCTATTCAATGGCGGCTGTAATTGGAATAGAATTAATTGTCATCCTTTACTTGGCCATCATGATTCGCAGGTCTTTTAGAGAACTCTCTGGAGAAGCGGACGCGGCCTTGGCAAGAGCCGGCGAACCCTCCAGCTTTTCTAAATGGTGGAGTACCCTTGATAAAAAATGGATGACACAAGCTGTGCCAATTGAAAAAGAGGCTGATGTGTTGTTAGACCACGACTATGACGGAATCAAAGAATTGGATAATGCTTTACCACCATGGTGGAAATATGGTTTCTATGTTACAATAGTCGTTGCCTTCATTTATATCTTCAATTTTCATGTTTCAGGAACAGGAAAAAATCCAGAACAAGAATATGCAGCTGAGATGGAAGCCGGAAAAAAGCAAGAGGAAATCTACAAAGCCAAGACAAAAGACCTGGTGAATGAAAACAATGTAACACTTGCTGATGCTTCTGGTATTTCCGCAGGAAAAGGTCTCTATACTCAATCATGTGTAGCTTGTCACGGTGCCAACGGTGAAGGTGGTATTGGTCCTAACTTAACCGATGAATATTGGATACATGGCGGTTCACTAAATGATATATACAAAACAATCAAGATTGGTTATCCTGAAAAGGGCATGCAATCTTGGCAATCCATGTACAGTCCAGTTCAAATCAAAGAGCTTACCAGTTATGTTCGCTCTTTACTTGGCACCAAACCAGCAAATCCAAAAGATCCTCAAGGCAACCTTTATCAAGAGGCTGCAGCAAAAGCCGATTCAACTTCCGTGAAAACTGAACAACCTGTATTATGATTTCGGCAACTGATAAAGAAGCCATATTAGATCAGACTTTCAGAGATTCTGTTGCAACAATAGACCAGAAAGGGAAGAGGAAATACATTTTCCCAAAAAAACCAAAGGGACTATTCTACGACAGAAGAACTTTTGCATCAATAGTCTATCTCGTTATCTTCTTTAGCTTGCCTTGGATTAAAATGAATGGTGAGCCCTTCATCATGATTAATGTACTCAAGAGGAAGTTTATCATTTTCGGACAAATATTTGGTCCGCAAGACTTCTTCATCTTTGCATTAGCCATGATCACTTTTGTAGTGTTCATCATTCTTTTTACATCCATCTTTGGTAGAATTTTTTGTGGCTGGGCTTGTCCCCAAACCATTTTCATGGAAATGGTATTCCGAAAAGTTGAATACTGGATTGATGGCGATGCCAACAAACAACAACAACTTAAGGCAATGCCTTGGAATGCTTTTAAAATCAGAAAACGCGCTACCAAGATTATTGTCTTTTATTTGATTGCTTTTATTATCGCCAACTACTTCATGGCCTATCTCATCAGCATGGATGAGGTATTGAGATATGTCCATGAAGGAATTGCCGCACATGCAGCTACTTTTATTGCCCTTATCATTTTCACAACCGTATTCTTCTTTGTTTATTACTGGTTCAGAGAACAGGTATGTATTGTGGTTTGTCCCTATGGAAGGCTACAAGGTGTTTTGTTGGACAAGAATTCAATAGTTGTAGCCTATGATTACGTGCGTGGTGAACCTAGAGGAAAAATGTCAGAACAGAATAATGGTGATTGTATCGACTGCAAAGCATGCGTTCGTGTTTGCCCAACAGGTATTGATATCAGAAACGGCACACAATTAGAATGTATCAATTGTACTGCCTGTATTGATGCCTGTGATGAAATCATGGAAGCCATCGATAAACCCAAACAGCTGATTCGTTATGCATCTGAAAACAATATCGCTAAAAAAGAAAAACTTAAGGTAACAACAAGAATCAAAGGCTATTCTTTTTTACTGCTGGCTATAGCTTCTGTATTATTTATTATGTTGGCTACAAGAGACACTGTTGACATTACCATTTTGAGAACACAAGGCATGATTTACCAAACACTTCCAGATGGTTACATTGGCAATCTCTACTCTGCAAGGATGTTCAACAAAACACACCAAGATATTGAAGTCAGCCTCAGTATCCCAACTGCTGAAGGCAGTATCGAAATCATTGGTAAAAAACCGCTTATAACAAAAGAGAGCTACGCAGTGATTACATTCTTGGTAAAGAAAAAAGCAAATCTCATCAAAAAAAGAAAATCAGAGGTGGAGATAGAAGTGAGAGCAGCAGGCAAAAAACTATCAACTAAAGAAACAACCTTTATTGGTCCAATTTCATCTTAAAACCTAACACATGAAATTCAACTGGGGGTATAAAATCTTATTCGTTTACTTGGCTTTTGCAGGTGGTATATTGTATATGGTCTACTTGACCACTTTACAGAACAGAGATTTGGTGTCGGAAAACTATTATGAGGAAGAACTGGCTTACCAAAAAGTAATTGATCAATCAGCCAAAACAGCACAACTATCAGGAGCAGTTAAAGTGAATCTTAATCAAATTAAAAAAGTAATAGAAATTCAATTACCTCCTGAATTCAACAACATCAATGCAGTTGGAAAATGGAATCTCTATTTTGCTGCTGATCAAAAAATGGATCTTGAAGGCACAATAAATACAAATGATGGAAGCCAAACTATTCAATTGCCTCAAGGGAGAAATGGGAATTATACCCTCAAGTTAGAATGGGAATCGAATGCGCTATCTTACTATTATGAAGAAATAATATTCTTATAAGTTGTTATTTGAATACATCATACCTGCATTTCTAATTGGACTCGGTGGGAGTCTGCATTGCATTGGCATGTGCGGACCACTCATGTTTAGTACATTGATGAACAACAAAACCAGCAGTATTTCGATTATGGATTGGTTTTTTTATCAATCCGGCAGAATTACTATTTATATAGTATGGGGAATATTATTTGGACTTATTGGCACATCAGCAAAGTGGTTTGGATGGCAACAAGATATTTCATTGAGTCTTGGTATTGGCATTTTACTCATACTCATGCTGACTAAATTATTTCCAGCTTTTGAAAGAAAATTTTCAGCTATTCTCTTAACACAATTCTGGAAATCGAAACTCTCTGCACTCCTTCAAAAGAGAACTAAGCAATCAGATTTTATTACTGGTATGCTCAATGGCATATTACCCTGTGGACTTGTGTATGTTGCATTAGCTGGGGCAACAGCAGTTCAAGATCCAATTAAAGGAGGTGTATTC
>JACCDJ010560106.1_pt1 | contig 11961 bp, 9 predicted proteins | sample 7444481 | NCBI WGS metagenome assembly JACCDJ01 (sample SAMN15323435, study PRJNA562643) | freshwater metagenome | isolation source: river surface water | place: USA:Blue River Watershed | collected 2017-08-15 | reverse complement strand
TCGCCAGCCTGAAGCACTTGGTTTAGGTCACGCAGTTCTTTGCGCTGAAAAGCTAATTAGAGATGAAGCTTTTGCCGTGATCTTGGCTGACGACCTTTTGGATAGCCCTGTGCCAGTTATGAAACAGATGGTTGATAAATACCAACACTATCGTAGCTCCATCCTAGGTGTTGAGAAAATCGAACCAGAACAAAGTAAATCTTATGGTGTGATTGATGGCAAAGCTTTTGAAGATCGCATTTATAAGTTAAATGGCATTGTTGAAAAACCAGAGCCATCAAAAGCCCCTTCTAATATGGGCGTTGTAGGCCGATACATTTTGTCATCTAGAATTTTTGATCATATTAGAAATATCAAACCTGGTGCTGGTGGTGAGTTGCAATTAACTGATGCTATTCAATCTTTATTAAGTCAAGAGCAAGTATTGGCTTATGAATACGAAGGCGTTCGCTACGACTGCGGCAGCAAATTGGGTTATTTAAAAGCGACCGTTGATTTTGCCCTGCGCCACCCAGAAGTTAAAGATGGATTCAAAGAGTTCTTAAAAACACGTCAATAATCCCAGTGGGTCAACTTGGTTTTTTCTGAGTTGCACATGCAATGAAAAAAGGCTCAATGACTTGAGCCTTTTTTATTTTCTGCAGACACTTATCTTGATCTGATTAACGGCGCTTTAAATAAAACACAAAGGCGTCACCCACTTTTTCTTGAGCAATTAACTCATTCCCCGTGTGCTTAGCAAAGGTTGGAAAATCGGTTGATGAACCACTATCAGTTGCAGTCACTTTTAATGTTTCACCACTTTGCATTTCAGCCAAGGCTTTTTTGGCACGCAAAATAGGTAGTGGACAAGTTAAACCTGTCGCATCGACCTCTTTGTGGATTACCGTTGGCACGCTCATAGACGCTCTGTCACCCATGCTTGAACACTCTGAAGAGCACCAGCTAGACCTTTGGGATCTGTACCACCAGCCATGGCCATATCAGGCTTGCCGCCACCTTTACCGCCCACTTGCTGAGCAACAAAATTAACCAACTCACCAGCCTTCACCTTAGCGATGGCATCAGCAGTCACACCAGCAGCCAATTGAACTTTGCCATCCTGAACAGATGCCAAGACAATCGTTGCAGACTTTAACTTATTCTTCAACTGATCTAGAGTCTCTCTCAAAACCTTGGCATCAGCACCTTCTAGCTGAGCTGCAAGGACTTTAACGCCCTTTACCTCAATAGCCTGTGACATCAATTCATCACCTTGGCTTGCAGCTAATTTAGAACCCAAACGCTCTAATTCTTTTTCTAAAGAACGAGCATGATCTTGTAGCTGAGTAATTCGTTGCTGTAAATCATTTGGAGTTGCTTTAAGAGCAGCTGCCAATTGGTTCACTTGGGCATCTAACTGTTGCAAATAAGCAAGGGCACGATCGCCAGCAATCGCCTCAACTCGACGAATACCAGCCGCCACACCGCTCTCAGCCAAGATCTTGAATACGCCAATGTCTCCTGTGCGCTGCACGTGAGTACCACCGCATAATTCTTTGGATGAGCCAATCTCTAAAACACGAACTGTTTCACCGTACTTTTCGCCGAACAACATCATCGCACCAGTTTTTTGCGCATCATCTAAGCTCATCACTTTGGCAGATGCCTGGGCATTCGCCAAAATTTCCGCGTTCACCAAATCTTCTACTTGCTTGATTTCAGCTGCAGTCATCGGCGCATTGTGTGTAAAGTCAAAGCGCGTTTTATCTGGATCAACTAAAGAACCTTTTTGCTGAACATGCGCACCCAATACTTCACGCAATGCTTTGTGCATCAAATGCGTCGCACTGTGATGACGAATCGTGCGTGAACGACGCTCGACATTGACCTTAGCAGTGAACTGGTCACCTACTTTAATTTCACCTTCTAGCACCTGACCATGATGTCCAAAAACATCCGCTTGAATCTTCAGTGTATCTTCTACATCAACTAAGCAAGACGCATTGCGCAACTCGCCAGCATCACCAACCTGACCACCAGACTCAGCATAAAAAGGTGTATTGTCTAAAACGATCACGGCGCTATCACCAGCTTTAACCGCTGGCACTTGCGTACCGTCTACGTACAAGGCCAACACTTTTGCTGATTCTTGAGTTAACTGTTCGTAACCGTGGAATACAGTAGGAGCACCTGAATACTCAAGGCCTTGAGCCATTTTGAATTTGCCAGCTGCTCGAGCTTGCTCGCGCTGACGGTTCATAGCCGTTTCGAAACCAACTTCATCAACGGTGACATCGCGTTCGCGGCAAACGTCTGCTGTCAAATCCAATGGGAAACCAAATGTGTCGTGCAATTTAAATGCAGTTTCACCATCAATGACTTTAGTGCCAGAAGCAAGTGCTGTTTCTAATATCTCCATACCATTTGCAATAGTCTGGAAGAAACGCTCTTCTTCTTGCTTAAGAACTTCAGTAACTCGAGCTTCATTTGCTTTCAGTTCTGGATAGGCTTCACCCATTTCTTTAACGAGGGCTGTTACCAACTGATGGAAGAATGGGGCTCTTGCACCTAATTTGTAACCATGGCGAATCGCGCGGCGAGTAATACGGCGCAATACATAACCGCGGCCAGCATTACCAGGAATCACACCATCAACGACTGTAAAAGTACATGCACGAATGTGATCGGCAATCACTTTTAATGATGGGCTATTGGCATCACATGGAGCCGCGCTCACCGCATCAACTGCAGTTTTAGCAGCTGACAACAAGTTAACAAATAAATCAATTTCGTAATTAGAGTGCACATGCTGCAAAACTGCAGCAATACGCTCCAAGCCCATACCCGTATCAACACTAGGCTTAGGCAATGGATGCATCACACCGTCTTCATCGCGATTAAATTGCATGAAAACGTTGTTCCAAATTTCAATGTAACGATCGCCATCTTCGTTAGGGCTGCCTGGAGGGCCGCCCGGGATGTCTTCACCGTGGTCATAGAAAATTTCTGTACATGGGCCGCATGGACCTGTATCACCCATCATCCAGAAGTTGTCAGAAGCGTAACGTCCACCTTTGTTGTCACCAATACGAATAATTCGCTCAGTTGGTACGCCTACTTCTTTGGCCCAAATGTCGTACGCCTCATCATCTTCCGCATAAACAGTCACCCACAACTTATCCGCTGGCAACTTATAAACAGTGGTGAGCAATTCCCAGGCATAACTAATCGCATCACGCTTAAAGTAATCGCCAAATGAGAAGTTTCCTAACATCTCAAAAAATGTATGGTGACGCGCTGTATAGCCAACGTTATCTAGATCGTTGTGCTTACCACCCGCACGAATACATTTTTGAGCAGTTGTGGCTCTTGTATACGGACGCTTATCAAAGCCCAAGAAGACATCTTTGAATTGGTTCATACCTGCATTTGTAAATAGCAGGGTTGGATCATCGCCCGGCACAACTGGGCTAGACGAGACAACTTGATGCCCCTTGGATTCAAAGAACTTTAAAAAATTTTCGCGAATTTGAGTAACTTTCATGAACGTAATTATGACTCAGAGCCGCGCCACTGGTGTAAACCCTAGGCAATAAAGTTGTCTTTTAACCTTTAAGAAAGCTTACAATTCTCAACTTGTGACATTTTTTATAAAAATAAGAGGGAATTAAGATGCAAATTCGCAGTCAAAAAGACTTTGCTTCCGGCTTGATGTTCGTGGCTATTGGATCAGCCTTTTCGTACATCGCAACTACATACAACATGGGTACAGCTGCAAAAATGGGACCAGGCTTCTTCCCGTTTTGGCTTGGCATGCTTTTAGCACTCCTTGGCGCCATTATTACGATGAGCGCAATGGCAGCTAAAACTGCAGAAGACAAAGTGGAACAGTGGCACTGGCCATCAGTTTTATGGGTAACTGGCTCAGTGGTGATTTTTGGTGTTGTTTTGGCTTACTTAGGCTTAATGCTTTCAATACTAGTTTTAGTATTTATCTCAGCAATGGCCAGCCATGAATTTCATTGGAAAGGCACCATTGTTAACGCTGTGATCCTTAACGTTATTGCTTATATCGCTTTTATCTGGGGTTTAAAACTTCAGTTCCAAGTGTGGCCAAGCTTCTTCACTGCTTAAACCCAGGAGTATTTAAATGGAATTATTAGATAACTTAGCCTTGGGTTTCGCTACTGCTCTAACCCTACAAAACCTTCTCTACTGTTTGATCGGTTGCGTCTTAGGTACTTTGATTGGTGTATTGCCAGGATTAGGCCCTATTGCAACGATTGCGATGCTTTTGCCTGCTACTTATGCACTACCTCCAGTAGCTGCCTTAATTATGTTGGCCGGTATTTACTACGGCGCCCAATACGGTGGCTCAACCACTGCTATTTTGGTGAACATCCCTGGCGAGTCAGCCTCCGTGGTGACTGCGATTGACGGTTACCAAATGGCTAGACGTGGTCGCGCTGGTGTTGCTTTGTTTACAGCTGGCTTCGGTTCATTCTTTGCAGGTTGCGTAGCAACATTAGTTTTGGCAGCTTTCGCAGTACCTCTTTCTGAGCTAGCTTTTAAATTCGGTCCTGCTGAATACTTCTCATTGATGGTCTTAGGCTTAATCGGTGCGGTTGTATTGGCTTCTGGCTCATTAATCAAAGCGATTGCGATGATTGTTTTGGGTCTTTTGCTAGGCTTGATCGGTACAGACGTTAACTCTGGTGCAGCTCGTTACTCTTTCGACATCCCTGAATTAACAGACGGCATCGGTTTCGTTGCTGTTGCGATGGGTATGTTTGGTTTTGCTGAAATCATGGCAAACCTTTCACAAAGAGAACATCGCGAAACTTTCTTGGACAAAGTGACAAACCTATGGCCAGGTAAAGAAGACTTCAAGCGCATGATGCCTTCAATTTTGCGTGGTACAGCAATCGGCTCATTGTTAGGTGTTCTTCCAGGTGGCGGTGCATCTTTAGCTTCTTTCTCAGCTTACTCATTAGAAAAGAAAACTTCTAAGCACAGTGCTGAGTTTGGTAAAGGCGCTATCGAAGGCGTAGCTGGTCCTGAATCAGCTAACAATGCTGCATCACAAACATCTTTCATTCCATTGCTAACACTAGGTATCCCACCTAACGCTGTGATGGCTTTGATGGTGGGCGCGATGACAATTCACAACATTCAACCTGGTCCTCAAGTGATGACATCTAACCCTGCTTTGTTCTGGGGTTTGATTGCTTCAATGTGGATTGGTAACTTGATGCTCATCGTTTTGAACTTGCCAATGATTGGTGTTTGGGTGAAATTGTTGACAATTCCTTATAGACATCTTTACCCAGCGATCCTTGTGTTCTGCTGTATCGGTGTTTACACAGTGAACAACACAACTTTTGACATTTACCTAACAGCTGTATTTGGCATCATCGGTTATTTGTTTGCTAAGTTAGGCTGCGAAGGTGCGCCATTGCTTCTAGGTTTCGTTTTAGGACCAATGATGGAAGAGAACTTCCGTCGTGCCCTATTGCTTGCTAGAGGTGATTTCACTGTATTCGTAACACGTCCTTTGTCTTTAGGTCTTTTAATTGCTGCTGCGTTACTTGTAGTTATTGTGATGCTTCCAGCCGTGAAGAAAACCAGAGAAGAAGCCTTCGTCGAAGAATAAATCTACAATATGGGTATGTCTGAAAAGAAGAACCCAAATCCTTCAAAATTCGAGACCCTAGAGGTCTCGAATTTTTTGCGCCAAATCATTGATGCAGATCTAGCCGCCGGCAAGCATGCCAAGCGTGTAGATCAGGCTGGCCAAGCCCTACCAAGCGTCATTACACGTTTCCCACCAGAGCCTAATGGCTACCTCCATATTGGTCATGCCAAAAGTATTTGCCTTAATTTCGGCTTAGCTCGAGATTATGCAAACGCCCCTAATGGCGCTCGCTGCCATATGCGTTTTGATGACACCAACCCAAGCAAAGAAGAAACTGAATACGTTGATAGCATCATTGATGCTGTTCGCTGGTTAGGTTTTGATTGGGTTCAAAATGGGGTTGAGCACCAACACTACGCCAGCGATTACTTTGATCAACTGTATGCCTTTGCAGAAGCACTGATTGAAGCAGGTAAAGCCTATATCGACAGTCAAACAGCCGATGAGATTCATAAGAATCGTGGCAACTTTGGCCAACTAGGAACCAATAGCCCTTTTAGAAATCGCAGCCCTGCTGAAAATATCGAATTATTTAGAGATATGAAGGCCGGTAAATACCCTGATGGTGCGCACGTCTTAAGACTGAAGATTGATATGTCGCACCCTAATATCGTTTTGCGAGATCCCGTTATTTATCGTATTCGACATGCTCACCACCATCGCACCGGTGATAAGTGGTGTATCTATCCACTGTATGACTTCACACATTGCATTTCTGATGCATTGGAAAACATTACTCACTCCATTTGTACTTTGGAGTTTGAGAATAATCGCCCTCTTTACGACTGGGTATTGGAAGCTCTCAAGGAATGTGGTGTCTTTAAGGATCCACTGCCTAAGCAATATGAGTTCGCCAGATTAAATCTGACGTATGCCATTACAAGTAAACGCAAGCTGCTTCAATTAGTGGAAGAGAAGCGCGTTGATGGCTGGGACGATCCTCGTATGCCAACCATTGTAGGTATTCGTCGACGTGGTTTTACCCCTGAGAGTATTCGTTTGTTCTGCGAACGCATTGGCGTATCTAAGGCTGATAGCTGGATTGATATGTCAGTTCTTGAGCAAGCCCTTAGAGATGACTTAGAAGCTAAGGCTGAAAGAGCTTTTGCAGTGCTAAAGCCATTGAAATTAATCATTGATAATTTTGATGACCAAGCGGAAGAACCATGTTCTGCACCTAAGCATCCTCACCATGAGGATTGGGGTCGCCGGGAATTTACTCTCAGTAAAGAGCTATGGATTGAAGCTGATGACTTTATGGTTGAACCGATTAAAGGTTTCTTCCGACTATATCCACCGAAAGATGGTCAACCAGGCAGCCGAGTTCGCTTGCGCCACGGCTTTGTGATCGAGTGCACAGGTTACGATACGGATGCCAACGGTCAGGTGATTGCCGTGCATGCCCAGTATTTTGCAGACAGTAAGAGCGGCACACCAGAATCGAACAACTATAAGGTCAAAGGCAATTTACATTGGGTTAATGCTAGAAGTGCGATCAAAGCAGAAGTTCGCATTTATGATCGTTTGTTCACAGACCCTCATCCTGATAGTGGCGATAAGAATTTCTTGGATGCCATGAATCCAAACTCAAAAGAAGTTTTAACTGCTTATTTAGAGCCAAGTATTGCTGATGTACAAGCTGAGCAACGCATTCAGTTTGAGCGCCATGGTTACTTTGTTGCTGATCGAATTGATCACACCAGCTCTAACCCTGTCTTTAATTTCTGTGTAGGCCTTAAAGATAACTGGAAGTAGAACTTAAGAAGTTCTCTACAGTTGGGTACTTTAGGCGGAATCGAAGTTCATCTAAACGTTGATTTTGTATCCGCCTAGACTCACTCATAAACGAGAGAGTCATAGGCTCTAATACTTTCTCAAGCTCTAACCTTGTTAAGCGTGGTGATGGGGTCAAATCAAACGCTTTGGCCACCGCATCAAAGTATTCGCCCATTTTCATATCACTATCATCGCAAGCATTGATCACTCGCTGCGGCTTGGATCGATTCATGGCATACATGATTAACCTAGCCAAATCGTCAGCATGGATGTGATTGGTATAGACATCCTCTTCGGCAACCAAGGCTGGAGCACCTTTTTTGATTCTCTCAACTGGTAAGCGGTCGCCAGCGTAAATGCCAGGAACTCTTAAAATAGCTGTTTTGACGCCATGGCTAATGCCCCATGACCGAATTTGGGTCTCAGCGGAGACCCTTCTGATAGCCCTAGGAGTCTTAGCCTGCAGCGTTTGAGTTTCATCAATGACAGCGCCGCGACAGTCCCCATAGACCCCTGTTGTGCTGATATAGGTCAGTTGCCGGATAAAACTGCTTCCCTGAGATAAAATCCCTAATAAGTTGCGTGTACGAGTGTCTATGAGTCCTTGAGATGGTGGCGGGGCCAAATGGACAATTTGTTGGGCTAACTGCGGCAAACGCCACAAAGTAGGTGCATGATCTAGATCCCCGTAAATGGGAGTAGCCCCAGCCCCTCTTAATGCGTCAAGTCTATCTGGAGAAGAAGTCAGGGCAAACACCTTGTACTTGGTTTTTAGAATAGGTAGCAAGCGCAGTCCGACATCGCCGCAGCCAATGATTAATATTCTAGGTTTACCAAATCGTTGCATGTGCTAATCGTAATGCTTTAAAAAAGGAAAGTCAGTGTCTTACCAAATTACCCTCAAAACTAGCGGAAAAACATTTACCGCCAATAGTGACGAAACTGTTTTAGAAGCAGCCCTTAAACAAGGCATCAATTTACCTTACGGTTGCAAAAATGGCGCATGCGGTTCATGCAAGGGCAAGATTGAATCTGGTCAAGTCACTCATGGCGATCATAATGAAAAAGCACTATCTGCTGAAGAAGCCTTTAATGGTTCAGCACTTTTCTGTTGCGCTAAGCCACAATCAGATCTCGTGATTAACGTTCGAGAAGTTGAAGGCGCCGGCGATATCGCTGTCAAGAAGATTCCTTGCCGTGTTCACAGCTTAGAGCGTGTTACTGATGATGTAGTGATCGTGAAGTTGCAATTGCCTGCAACCGAGAAATTCCAATTTTTAGCTGGTCAATATATTGAGTTCCTTCTCAAAGACAAACGTCGTGCCTACTCTCTAGCTAGCGCACCTCATGAAGAAGGCCCGATTGAATTACACATCAGACATATGCCAGGTGGCTCATTTACCGACTTTGTTTTCGGTAACTCAGAATCTGGCACGATGATGAAAGAAAAAGACATCCTGCGTTTTGAAGGTCCTCTTGGTAGCTTCATTCTTAGAGAATCTGATAAACCGATTATCTTTGTTGCATCTGGTACTGGCTTTGCTCCAGTTAAAGGCATGGTGGAGCATATTCGCCATCAAGGCATCAAACGTCCAATCAAGCTTTACTGGGGCGGACGCCGACCTAAAGATTTCTACAAACATGACTTATGTTTGTCTTGGGCCAAAGAAATTCCTAACTTTGAATACATTCCTGTAGCATCAGATGCATTACCGGAAGATAACTGGACTGGCAGAACTGGCTTTGTTCATCAAGCGGCTATGGCTGACAATCCAGATATGTCTGGCTATCAAGTTTATGCATGTGGAGCTCCGATTGTTGTCGAATCAGCGAAAAATGATTTCGTAGCAAAATGTCAGCTTCCAGAAGATGAGTTCTACTCTGATGCATTTACATCTGCCGCTGATTTAGCTAAAAAAGCAGCTGCCGCGACCGCAACAGCCTCTTAATTGATTCTGAAATTGTCTAAATAAAATGAACCAGAAAACTAAACAAGCAAGTATTGATACCCACTCAGTGATGTACATCACTAAGCGACCTGAATTGGTTTTTGTTGAAGGCCAAGGTTCTTGGTTAGTTGATCAGAATGGTAAAAAATATTTAGACTTCCTTCAGGGGTGGGCTGTGAATTGTTTAGGGCACTCCAACCCAGGCATCATCTCTGCGCTTGAACAACAAGCCAGAAAGGTCATTAATCCAAGTCCTGCTTTTTACAATCAGCCGATGATTGATCTGGCTAATTTGTTAACAGACAACAGCTGCTTCAATAAAGTGTTTTTTGCCAATAGCGGCGCGGAAGCCAATGAAGGTGCGATCAAGTTAGCCCGCAAGTGGGGCAAGATGCACAAAAACAAAGCCTATGAAATTATTACTTTTAATCATAGCTTCCATGGCAGAACACTAGCGACTATGAGCGCCTCTGGTAAAGATGGCTGGGACACCATGTTTGCACCTCAGGTTCCAGGCTTCCCTAAAGCAGAGTTAAATGACATTGCCTCCGTTGAAAAACTCATCACCGATAAAACTGTTGCTGTCATGCTTGAGCCAGTTCAAGGTGAAGGTGGCGTTATTCCAGCTAGCCATGAATTCATGAAGCAATTGCGCGAACTCACTAAGAAGCATCAAATCTTATTGATTGTGGATGAAGTGCAAGCTGGTTGCGGTCGTACCGGTAAGCTTTTCGCTCACCAGTTGTATGACATCTCTCCAGACATCATGACCCTTGGTAAGGGCATTGGTGGCGGCGTGCCACTTGCAGCGCTTCTTGCGACTGATGAAGTGGCTTGTTTTGAGCCAGGTGACCAAGGCGGCACGTATAACGGCAACCCATTAATGACGGCAGTTGGTTGCAGTGTTATCAATCAATTGCTTGCTCCAGGATTTTTGGAAGAAGTCATCGCTAAAGGCGAATACTTAAGTCAGTTACTTCTTGAGTTAAGCAAGGAGTTAGGCCTGGAAGGCGAAAGAGGCGAAGGTCTTTTAAGAGCACTGATCCTCAATCGTGACATTGGCCCAGAAATTGTTGAGCGTGCTCGCAACCTAGAGCCTATTGGTTTATTACTAAACTCTCCTCGTCCGAATTTGCTGCGCTTCATGCCAGCACTTAACATCAGCCGTGAAGAATTGAAACAAATGGTAGATATGTTGAGAGAGATCATTAAATCAATTTAATTATTTGAATTTAATTCTTTAATTGAAGTAATAAAAAACGCCTCTATTGAGGCGTTTTTTGTTTCTGCTTTAATTGTGTTTTGATTGTTCTTTGATTGGTCACAAACCCTTAGGTAATGGGAATGCTGTGTTTTCGATAATGCCATCCAGCACTCGAACATTTCTAGGGCCAATTTCTTTAATGCGATCAATGATCGATTGAGCCAAACTCTCAGGTGCTGATGCGCCTGCAGTTAAGCCTATTCGCTTCTTACCCTCAAACCACTTTGGATCCATTTGATCGGGATGATCCACCATGTAGGAAATAACGCCTAACTTTTCAGACAATTCTCTCAAGCGATTAGAGTTCGAGCTATTAGGGCTTCCCACCACAATAACTAAATCAACTTGTGGAGCCATGAACTTGACAGCATCTTGGCGATTTTGAGTTGCGTAACAAATGTCTTGTTTCTTGGGTTGAGCGATATCTGGAAATTTCTTTCTTAATGCATCAACGATTTCTTGGGTCTCATCTACTGAAAGAGTTGTTTGCGTGACATAAGCAACGCGACTATTTGCTGGCACGTTCAAAGCAGCAACATCTTGAACGTTTTCCACAAGCTCGATGCCATCAGGCACCTGGCCCATGGTGCCTTCAACCTCAGGATGACCACGATGACCAATCATGATGACGCGCATACCTTCTTTGCGCATCTTTGTAACTTCCACATGCACCTTCGTTACCAAAGGGCAGGTAGCGTCAAAAATTTTCAAGCCACGCACTTCGGCTTCTTGTCTAACTGCAGGCGCCACACCATGCGCACTAAAAATCACGGTATTACCAGCAGGTACTTCACTCAACTCGTCAACAAAGATGGCGCCGCGCTCACGCAAACCATTCACTACGTAGGCGTTATGAACAATCTCGTGACGCACATAAATCGGCGCACCAAACTTTTCAAGCGCTTGCTCAACAATGGTGATGGCTCGATCAACGCCTGCACAAAAGCCCCTTGGCTGAGCCAAGAGAATTTCGCCAGCAACATCCCCGGTATTTTGAACAGACGTTTGATCAGCGATTGTCATTTATTAAAGAATGCCAATAATTTCAACTTCAAATTGAATCGTTTTACCTGCCAATGGATGATTGAAGTCAAACATCGCAGAGTCATCATCAATCGAAACCAAAGTGCCAGAGTATGTCGCACCATTCGGTGCGTTAAATTCGATCATGTCACCAGGAAGATATTCCTCTTCTGGAGAACTATTTTCTCTCAAAGTAGCCAAAGAAACTTTTCTAATCAAATCTGGGTTTTTCACACCAAAGGCACGCTCAGGCTCAAGCGTGAAAGTTTTTC
>JACCDJ010593434.1_pt1 | contig 11967 bp, 5 predicted proteins | sample 7444481 | NCBI WGS metagenome assembly JACCDJ01 (sample SAMN15323435, study PRJNA562643) | freshwater metagenome | isolation source: river surface water | place: USA:Blue River Watershed | collected 2017-08-15 | reverse complement strand
TGTCGGGGTAGAATTCCGGATACTTGCCGGCGCCGTTGCGCCAGCCGTATTCGCCGCCGCTGACGACGTGGTTCACGCGCGTGGGGCGATACCACGGGGTGTTGAAGTCGTACTCCATGTCGGCGTCGTAGGTGAAAAGGTCGCCGGCGCGGTTGAGGGCGCCGCCGTAGATGTTGCGGAAGCCGCTGGCGAAGGTCTCGAAGGTCTTCCCGTCCTTGCTGATGCGGTAGACGATCCCGCCCGGGGCGAGCACGTGGCGGTTGTGGCCGCGGCCGTCCGGCATGCGCGGGAGGAGATGGTCGTCCCCCCAGAGCGGCGCGACCGGCGAGGTCGCCGGGGTCTCGGTCTTCACGGAGTTATTTCCGGTGATGAGGTAGAAGCCCTGCTGGTCAGGGGTGACGACGACCTTGTGGACGCCATGGTCGCCGCCGGACTGGATGTCGCGGATGAGTTCGACCTTGTCGAGCTGGTCGTCGCCGTCGCTGTCGCTGAGGCGGTAGAAGCCGCTGGGGATCTTCTTCTCGTAATCGTTCACGCCGGCGTAGAGGGCGCCGAAGGCCCAGGTCATGCCGTTGATGGCGCGGATGTTCACCGGCATCTTCTTGATGTCGGCGGCCTTGAGCGTCAGGCCGGCGGCGGGCGCGGGGAAGCGATAGAGGTCTCCGTACTGGTCGCTGGCGTAGATCCGTCCTTTGTCATCGACGCACAGGGCCACCCAGGAGCCTTTTTCGGCGCCGGGCACGGAGTAGAGGAGTTCGACCTTGAAGCCGGCGGGAGCCTTGATGCGGCTGACTGGCGTGGCCTTGTTCTCGCCGATCTCCTTGCCGGTGTCCGCGGCGGGAGCCTTCTTGGCCGGGGCCTTGGCCTTCGCCTTGCCCGGCGCGGGCGCGGCCTTGGGCGCGTTCTTGGCCGGGGCCTTCTTGCCCGCGCCCGGGGCGACGATGCGCTGCGCATCGCTGGGGATGGGGCTCTTGTCCAAGGTGACGAGCGGGACTTCAGGGAGTTCCTTGAGCATCACGTCCTTGATCTGGACGACCATGGCCGGGCCTTTGTGCACCTGGAAGGCGAGCAGGCCTTCGAGTTCGCGGTCCTTGGCGTCGTGGTCGACGAGTTCGATGGTGACCTTGCCGTCGACCTTGTGGATCAGGCGGTTGCCCTGGGCGATGATGACGTACTCGTGCCACTCGGTGAAGTCGACCTTCACGGGGTCATGCTCGGCGGCGAGCCACTTGGCGGCCTTGTCGTCGATGATGACGCTCTGGCCGTTCTGCACGAGGATGCCGCGGCCGCGCTCGTCATAGACCATGCCGTTGTAAGGGGTGTTGGCGTGGATGTCGCACTGGTAACCGGCGACGACCCACTTGCCGACCTCCGGCAGCGCCTTGCTGCGGTACTGGATGCCGGAGTTGCTGGCGGAGCACTTCACCTTGGCGCGCAGCTCGAAATTCTTCACGACGCCGTTCCAGATGAGGAACTGGTTGTAGGCGAGGTGGTCAGGTCCCTTGGTCTTGCCGGTGATCACGCCGTCCTCGACGGTCCATAGCTCCGGGTTGCCGTCCCAACCGGCGAGGGTCTTGCCGTCGAACAACGGCCTGAACCCTTCCTGGGCGCAAAGCGGGGAGAAGGCCGCCAGCAGGAACGCCAGCAGGGCAGAGAGGGGGTGTCTCATGGGTGCGTCTTATTTCGTAGGCAATCTGACACCCGTCAACGGCGGTTGTTCAAATGCGGGGAAATGGAGCCGATTTCCAGGAGTATGGAGTATCGAGTATGGAGTATGGGGACATTGATGGCTCAAGGGGAAACCGGAGACCGGAATGAATGCTGCGGGCATGGGTAGGGATGACCGGCCTGGTCATCCGTGGGCGCGCGGGCCGCACGCCCCCACCTTTGATGCACCCCCCAAACTATCCGGTTTCCCTATGCTGCCCCCTTTGAGCCCTGTCTCTCACTATACTCAATACTCCATACTCAATACTCGCACGCCCTCACGCCCTCGGGTCCTCCGGCCATCGTGTCCTCTTAGCGACCCCGTGTCACCATGTCACCGTGCCAGCATGTCCCCTCGCGGCACTTCGCGCCGCGTTATGCGACAATCCCCTTTACCACTTTCGCCGGCTCGACCCCGGTCAGCCGGAAATCGAGTCCCTGGTGACGGTAGGTGAAGCGCTCGTGATGGATGCCGAGGAGATGCAGGATGGTGGCGTGCAGGTCGTGCACGTGCACGGGATCCTTGGCCACGTTGTAGCTGAAGTCGTCGGTCTCGCCGTAACTGGTGCCGGCCTTCACGCCGCCGCCGGCCATCCACATGGTGAAGCAACGCGGGTGGTGGTCGCGGCCGGCTTCGGGGCTGTCCCACTTGCCCTGGCCCGCGACGCCGCGGCCGAACTCGCCGCCCCACACGACGAGCGTGTCCTCCAGCAACCCGCGTCGCTTGAGGTCCTTGACCAAGGCGGCGCTCGGCTGATCGGTGTCACGGCAACGCGCGGTGCACCATGAGGTGAGCCGGCTGTGGTGATCCCAGTCGGGATGGAAGAGCTGGACGAAGCGGACGCCGCGTTCGATCAGGCGACGCGCGAGGATGCAGTTGGCGGCGTAGCTGCCCGGACGCCGTGAATCGGGGCCGTAGAGTTCGAAGACCTCGTCCTTCTCGTCGCTGAGGTCGGTGAGCTCGGGTACGCTGGCCTGCATGCGGTAGGCCATCTCATATTGACGGATACGCGTGGAGATCTCGGGGTCGCCGGAGCGGGCCAGGGCCTGCTGATTGAGGGCGCCGATGGTATCCAGCATCTCGCGGCGGAGCTCGCGCGGGAGGCCGTCGGGGTCGCGGAGGTAGAGGACGGGGTCCTTCGCGCTACGCAGTTTGACGCCTTGGTAGCGCGAAGGGAGGAAGCCGCTGCCCCAATAATGATCGTACAAGGGCTGGTCGCTAGGCCGCTGCATCTTGGAGAGCAGGACGAGATAGTCCGGAAGGTTGCGGTTCTCGCTGCCGAGGCCGTAGCTCGCCCAGGCGCCGAGGCTCGGCCGACCGGGGATCTGGTTGCCGGTCAGGAACTGCGTCATGGCCGGGGCGTGGTTGATCTGGTCGGTGTGCATCGACCGGATGACGCACAGGTCGTCCGCCACGGTCTTGAGGTGCGGGAGCCACTCGCCGAGGTTCTGGCCGCTCTGGCCGCAGCGCTCGAACTTCGTCGCCGCGGGCTTGATGAGCTGCTTCTGGCCCGAGGTCATGGTGGTCAGGCGCTGGCCGCGTCGCACGGACTCGGGGAGCTCGGTGCCGGCGAGCGCCGTGAGGCCGGGCTTCTCGTCGAAGAGTTCGATCTGCGAAGGGCCGCCGGACTGGGTGAGGAAGATGACGCGCTTGGCCTTGGCGGCGAAGTGCGGGAGGTGGGGGAGGCCGGGCTTGCCGGCGCCGTCCGCGGCGAGGGCGCGGCCGACGAGCGTCGAGAGCGCCATGGCGCCGAGCGAGAGCCCGGTGCACTGGCCGAGGAAGTAGCGACGCGAAGGGTCGAGCGGATCAGGGCTCATGCGAGACGATGGAGTTTGTAGGGATAGACGCTGCCGCTGGCCCACTGGCAGACGTAAAGGTCGCCGCGCGAGTCCACGCAGACGTCGTGGCAGTTATTGAAGACGGGTTGGTCCTGCAGCATGAGCTGGAGGCGTCCGTCGACGTACTTGGGCTCCCGGCCGCCGGGATTCGCGACGACCTTGCCGGCTGCGTCGAGGATGGTGACGAAGCCGCGTCCCTGCCACATGCGGTGGTCGTCGGGCTTGGCGCCGAAGCAGACGCCGGAGTAGAGGTGCTGGCCGTGGATGACCGGGCGGCTGACGTAAGCGCCGGGGAGGTAGACGCCTTTGACGTGCTTGCCGTCCAGGGTGAACCAGTTGAATTCATTCCGCACGCGCTCGGTGCAGACGAGCAGGGGCTCGCCGCCGCGGGTGTCGATGGCCACGCCGTGGGCCTGCATGAATTTACCCGGGTTGGTGGGCTGGGTGCTCTTGCCGCCGAACTTGCTCAGGTATTTGCCGTTCCGATCGAAACGCAGGATGAACTGCGAGCCGTAGCCGTCCGCGACGTAGATGTCGCCATTGGGCGCGGCCACGGCTTCGGTCGGGGAATAGGGCTCCTTGTCGGAATAGGCGCCGCACTTCTGCGCGTGGGGGAGTTCGAGCACGATCTCGCCCTTGAGCGTGGTCTTCACGACCCGCCCGCCGTTATCCACCAACCAGAGGTATTCCTTGCCGTCCGCGCCGCGCTCGAGGCTGAGTCCGTGGCCGGCGCCCATGCCCACGCTCCAAGCGTCGACGACTTTGCCGTCCACGTCGAAGACAAGGACATTGTTCTGCTTATGGTTGGTGATGAGGAAGAGGCGGCCGTCGCCGGCCTGGACCATCTCATGGCAATCCTTGACGGGGTGCTTGGCCTTGTCGGCCTGACACCAGAGCTTGTCGACGCGATAACGGAATTCGCCGTGCCCGACGATCGCGCCGTGGTGCGGCGGCGTCGCCCCGGCCTGCGCGAGCACGCGCGGAGCAGCCAGCGCGGCGAGGCTGCTGGCGAGGAAAGAACGTCGGGAGAGGGGGCTCATTTGAAGAGGATGACAGATGGCGGAGTTAGTTTCTTGGGTTACCCTATACTCGATACTCCATACTCAATACTCTCATTCCCTTGTGATCGCCTCATCGAGGTTGAGGGTGAGGCTCGCGACCACGGTCCAGGCGGCGAGTTCGGAGAGATCGGCGCCTTCGGCGTGGGTGCGCTGCCCGACGCGCAGGAACTGGGCGGCGGCGGTCGGCTGGGCGCGATAATGATCACGCGCCTTCATGAGCGTGCGGCCGAGGAGGGCGGCCTCCTGATCGTTGGCTTCGCGGGAGAGCACGCGGCGGAAGAGCGACTGAATCCGGGTGGCGTCGCCGCCCTCCCTCAGGAGTTCCGCGGCGATGGCCTGCGAAGATTCCAGGTAGGTGGCGTCGTTCTGCAGGGTCAGCGCCTGCAGCGGGGTGTTGGTGCGGCCGGTACGGACCTCGCACGAACGTCGCTGCGCGGAGTCGAAGAGGAAGGTGGGCGCGATGGAGCGCCGCCAGAATGCGTACAGGGTCCGGCGATACTGGGCCGGGCCTTCGCTGGCCTCATATTTGAACCGCCCCATGAAGAGCTCCTCCCAGACGCCGTCGGGCTGGTAAGGCCGCACGGGCGGGCCGCCGAGGACGGGGTTGAACAAGCCGGCGCTCCGCAACGCGGCGTCCCGGATCATCCAGCTGGGCAGTCGGAAGCGGGCCCCACGGGCGAGCAGGCGGTTCTCCGGGTCCTTGGCCAGCAGGGCGGCGCTCACGGTGGAGTCCTGCCGGTAGGTGCGGCTCATCACGATGAGCTTCAAGGTGCGCTTGAGGTCCCAGCCATGCTTGACGAGGTCCACGGCGAGCCAGTCGAGCAGTTCCGGATGGCTCGGGCGCTCCCCTTGGAGACCGAAGTCCTCGGTCGTCCGCACGATGCCCTGACCGAAGAGCATCTGCCAGAGGTGGTTCACGGCGACGCGGCCAGCTAAGGGGTTCTCGGGGGAGGTCAGCCAACGCGCCAAGCCGAGGCGGTCGCGCGGAGCGTCGACGGGCCAAGGCGTCAGGGCCTTGGGGACGTCCGGCATGACCTTGTCGCCGTGCTTGTCCCAGACGCCACGCACGAGGACGAAGGTGTCGCGCGGTTGCTTGCGTTCGGCGAGGACCATGACGTTCACCTTGCCGGCACGCGCCTTGATGTCGGCATGGTCGCGCATCGCCCGGTCCAGCGCGGCCCGGGCGTCCCGGTACGGACGGTGATCGGCGAGGAACTGGTCGAAGAGGAGCGCGCGCAGCTTGGCGTCAGGCTCGGCCTTGACCGCGGCGAGTTGCTCGAACGGCGTGGGGCCGACCTTGACGACGGCCGGCCCGGCTTCGTCGGTCACGGCGAGGCGGAAGCGTCCGAGGTTGCGGTCCCCGAGGGTGGAGCGCTGGCGGAGTTCGATGATGAGTTCTTCGTCGGGCCCGAGGGTCAGGGGTTCGGCGAGGCGATACACGGCCAGGTGTGCCTGCGTCTTCGGCGCACCGATGGTGGTCCAGCCGTTGCGCGGGTCGTCGTCGAGGGTATCCTTCACGTCGCCGTAATTGCCGTTCTTCTTCTTGTCGGCGATGAAGTCCGCGACGGCCGAGTCCAGCGCGAGGTCGCGGATCAGCGAGTTGCCTTTCGTCCTCACCTGCGCCTTGAGGTCGGTGAGCAGGAACTCGCCGTCCTTGCCGCGCGACAGGCCTCCGCCGGTGTGCGACGTGTGGGGCAGGACTTCGAGGCGGAGGCCGGTGATGCGCCGCCCGCGCGGGCTGCTCATGAAGCGGTATTCGTCCTGATTGGGATGCGGGCCCGAGGCCTGCACGGCGAGGTCGGCTTCCTGCTTGAGCACGGTACCTTCGGCTGTCTCCAGCGCGTCGGCGCGCAGGGGCGTCCAGCTGGCGTGCCTGTCCGGAAGTTTCCTGCGGGCCTCCGCGAGCCAGGCGGCGAAGGGCGCTTCGGCGGCCTGCCGGGCCGCCTCTTCGGCCGGCTTGGCGGCGTCGATGAGCTCCTGGGCTTCGCCCAATGCCCTGGCCGAGAACGGCGACTGGAAGGGCAGGTAAGGCTTGGCGCCGCCGCCCGCCTTGCCGTCCTCGTCGATGCTGTTGAAGAACGCGGTGAGCGAGTAGTAGTCGTGGATCGTGACCGGATCGAACTTGTGCGTGTGGCACTGCGCGCAGCCCAAGGTGAGTCCGAGCCAGGTCGTGCCCATGGTGTTCACGCGGTCGAGGACGTAGTCGACGCGCGATTCCTCCGGATCGCGGCCGCCTTCGCCGTTGGTCATGTGATTGCGATGGAAGCAGGTCGCTAGCTTCTGCTCGGCGGTGGCGTCCGGGAGGAGGTCGCCGGCGAACTGCTCGAGGGTGAAACGATCATACGGCACGTTGCGGTTGAAGGCGTCCACGACCCAGTCGCGCCACGGCCAGTTGTTGCGGGTGGCGTCCGACTGGAAGCCGTCCGTGTCGGCATATCGCGCGGCGTCCAGCCACCACATGGCCATGCGTTCGCCGTAATGGGGCGAGGCCAGCAGCCGGTCGACCGCCCGCTCATACGCGTCCGGGGACTTGTCGGCGAGGAAGGCCTGGGTCTCGGTTTCGGTCGGCGGCAGGCCGGTGAGGTCGAAGGAAAGCCGACGCAGCAGGGTGTGGCGCGGGGCTTCGGCCGCGGGCTTGAGTCCTTCGGCGGCGAGCTTCCGGCCGACGAAGTCGTCGACGGGGTGACCGGTCACGGGCGCCTGCTCAGGCGCTTCGAAGGCCCAGTGTCGCCCCCAGACGGCGCCTTCGGCGATCCAGCGACGGAGGATGTCGACCTGTGCCGCGGTCAGCCGCGGCTTGTGCGAATCCGGCGGCGGCATGAGCTCGTCCTCGTCCGTGGTGATGATGCGTTCGATGAGCGCGCTGACCTCGGGCTTGCCGGGGACGAACGCCTCCTTGGCCAGGGCCGCCTCCCGGACGTCGAGCCGCAGCTTGGCCTTGCGGTGCGACTCGTCCTGGCCGTGGCAGCCGAAGCAGTTGTCGGAGAGGATGGGGAGGACGTCCCGGCCGAAGCGCACGGGCTCCGCCGCGAGGGCGGGGAGGGCGAGCGACAGCAAAGCGCAGAGCAGCGGGGCGGGCCGATTCATCTGGGGTTTATTCTACCCCGAAGCCGCCACTTTTAAATGGCATGCCCCGACCGGCAGGTTGTATTATCCTACCATGGCTCAGCCCCCCGTCGCCAACCGTTTCCCGGTCTCGCTCTACGCGACCCCCAATCCCTCGCACCAGGAGGTGTTCTACACGGTGCCGCGCGCGGGGCACCTGCTCGCCGGCACGGAGCACCATATCAAGCGCGACCACTTCCCGGGACATGAACTCATCCTCTGCCTCCGCGGCAAGGGCTGGACCCGGATCGCCGGCCGTACCCATCAGGTCCGTCGCGGTGACCTGGTCTGGATCAACTGCCATCATCCGCATGAGCATGGGGCGGTGGCCGACGATCCGTGGGAGGCCTACTGGATCCGGGCCGAGGGTCCTCGTCTGGCGCAGTTGTCCGACCTCCTCGGCGTAAGGGAAGCGCCCGTCATCGGCGGCATGGACCTCCGTGCGGCGGCGCCGGTCTTCAAGGAATTGTTCCGGCTCATCCCGGCCGACTCGCCGGAGTCCCCCGCCTTGATCCACGCCGAGGTCGCGGCGCTCGTCGCCCAGGCCTACTGCGCCCGCCAACGGCTCGGCGAACTCGCGCCGAAGGTCCCGCCGGCCCTCGCCCGCTGCGTCGAACAGATGAAGCTCTTCTACTTCGAGAAGCACACGGTGCCATCGCTGGCCCGGCTCGCCGGACTGAGTCCGACCCACTTCTCACGGGTGTTCAAATCCTCCTTCGGCACGAGCCCGATCGACTGGCTGCGTCGCGAGCGCATCAGCCAGGCGAAGCGCCGGCTCGCCGATACGTCCGACGATATCAAGGAGATCGCGGAGCAGGTGGGCTATTCCGACCGTTACTTCTTCAGCAAGGACTTCAAGAAGCACACGGGCTTCACGCCCAGCCAGTTCCGCGCCCGGGAGACGGACCGGCTCCGCGCGGAGTGAATGTCCAATCCGGCTTAGGGTAGGGACGGCTCTCCGAGCCGTCCGTTCGCATTGTGACGTGTTAGCCTCGGCCATGGGTAGGGATGACCGGCCCGGTCATCCTTGGCCGCGCGGGCCGCGCGCCCCTACCTGGGTGGATGACTGAGTCGATGGCGGATTCGGAAACCCGCCACCCGCCACCTGTGGCCGCCACCTGCCACCCGAAACGATGTCGTCTCCCTATACTCAATACTCCATACTCTCATATCGTCCTGCCCTCGTGCCCTCCGGACCTCGTGGCGACCCCTTGTCCCCATGTCACCTTGCCCACGTGTCCCCTCGCGCAAGCGCGTGTCCCCTTGCCCCCTTGTCCCCTCGCGACCTTCGGTCGCGCCCCGGCCGCTTACTTCCCGGAGTTGACGTATTCGTCGCGGTTCACGTCGCCGCTCTTGTCCTTGTCGAACTTGACGAAATTCTTGGCGGCCGATTCAGGGTCGCTCTGGCGAGCCATGAACTCCTCCTTGTTCAGCTTGCCGTCCTTATTGAGGTCGCGGCCATCGAACATGGCGCCACGGTCCTTGGTCGCGCCGGCCTTCGGGGCGGGCGTCTCGGGCGCCTTCCCCTTGGTCTTGCCTTTCTTACCCTTGGTCTTGCTGGCGGTGTTCTCTGCGGTCGCCGGCGCGATAGGCGGTGGCAGGAATTTGGCGAGGCGGGCGATGACCTCGGCATGCTCGGGCTTGCCGGCCACGTTGACGGTCTCGTGCGGATCGCCGACCTCGTCATAGAGCTCGGTGGCGTGGATGGCATTGTCCTTGCGGTCGCGCCAGAGGGTCAGGCGCCAGCGGTCGTCACGGATGCTGTAACCCATGAGCGACTTGGCGCCATCCTGGCGCGGGTACTGGCTGATGGCGACCGGACGCACGGAGGCGGCGGCGTCGTCTAGCACGGGCTTCAGGCTGACGCCTTCGACGTCCTTGGGCTTGGGCAGGCCGCAGAGGTCCGCGAGGGTGGGGTAGATGTCGATGAACTCGGCGAGCGAGAGGCTCTTGCGGCCGGCGGCCTTCTGGCCGGGGGCGCTGATGATCAGCGGCGCGCGCGCGGACACCTCGAAGTTGGTGTGCTTGTGCCAGAGGCCGTGCTCGCCGAGCTGCCAGCCATGGTCGCCCCAGAGGACGATGACGGTGTTGTCCGCCAGTCCTTCCTTCTCGAGCGCGTCCAGCACGAGGCCGACCTGGGCGTCCATGTAGCTGATGGCGGCATAGTAGCCGTGACGGAGGCGGCGCGCGAGGGCGTCGCTGATCTCGCCCTGATTGGGGATGTCGGCGTAGCTTTTGAGTTCGCCGTTGGTGTGACCGACGAAGCCCGGGGCCCCGGCCGGAAGTTTCTGGTAGGCGGGCACGTAGATCTTGGCCGGATCATAGAGTTCCCAGTATTTCTTGGGCGCCACGAACGGGAGGTGCGGCTTGGCCATGCCGACGGCCAGGAAGAAGGGTTTTCCGGCCTGCTTGAGCTCACCCAAGGTCTTGGCCGCGAGGCGGGCGGTCTTGCCGTCGGTGTAAGTGTCGTCCGGGACATCGGCTTCCTCGACCGCCGGACCGCGCGCGCGACCCTTCTTATCGATGTTCGCCGGATCGGCCTGCATCTTGAGCGAAGCTTCGGACGCGTATCCGGGCGCCTTCGGCGTTTCCCAGGGCACGGTCCAGCTCGGAGCGTCGTCGAAGCCGCCGTGGAAGATCTTGCCCATGCCTTGGCTGTGATAGCCATGGTTCTTGAAATATTGCGCGACGGTCACGGCGTCCGGCAGGGCGGTGCGGAAATGCGTCTCGAGATCCCAGACCCGGGTGGAGTCAGGACGACGCCCGGTCATCAGCGAAGAGCGTGAAGGACTGCAGACGGCCTGCTGGCAGTAAGCCCGATCGAACGTGGTGCCCTTGGCGGCGATGCGGTCCAGGTTCGGGGTCTTGATGACGTTGCTGCCGGACGCATTGATCTCGGGTCGTAGGTCATCGACCGCGAAAAAGAGCACGTTGGGACGCTTGGTCTCGGCGGCCTGCGCCATGGCGGCGAACAGACCGAAGGACAGGAAGGCAAGGGAGCGCATGAAGGTATTCCTTAACAACCCCCGCCCGGCCTCAAGGTTGCAATGATTTTGGGTGCATCGAGGTAGGGTCGGGACCGCGTTACGACATAGTTGCCTGATTTAATTCCAGGTGACGGGTGACGGCCACGGTTGTAAGCCTCTCGGGAATCAGCCGTTCGGCCTTCAGCCGCCGGAACCCGGCTGCCAGCTCCTCCAGCCCACGTGCCCTCCGGTCCTCATGTCCTCGAAATAAGCCCCCCGCCAACTATCCGGTTTCCCTATGCTGCCCTCTTTGGGTGATGCCTCTCCCTATACTCAATACTCCATACTCAATACTCTCGTATCCTCCAGCCCTCGTACCCTCCGGTCCTCCTGTCCTCGTATGCGCTCCCCTTGCCCCCGTGTCACCTTGCCCACTTGTCCCCTCTCATCGCCGCCTTACTTATCAGCGGCGATGAGTTCCCATCCCTTGCGATAACTCTTCGTGAGCAAGGCTTCGGCTTGCGGCTGTCCTGGGAACTTCATGTTGGCGACGTCCCAATCGAGTTTCACGCCGCTGTTTCGCGAGGCGATGTTGCCGAGCTGCACGGCTTCCGTGAGCGGGCCGGCGTAGGCGAAATTATCCGTGGTCTCATGTCCTTCGACGATGGCGTCCACCCACGCATGGTAATGGCTGGAGCCTTCGACGACGTCCGTCAGGTCGACGGCGACCTTGTCCGTCGGCTTGTCCTTGGCGCGAGCTCGCCGGGCGAGCTCGCCGGGGTTGAGGTTCTTGCCGAACTTTTCTTCCGGGAAGAGCGAAGGCAGGGCGTAGTGCGGGAGCAGCATGACGCCTTCTTCGCCGATGAAGATCGACCCGGCGGCGGGGAACGGCTTGCCGGCCGGCATGCGCGCGAGCGCGAGGTCGGGCAGGCGGCCGCCGTCATACCAGGTCACCTTGATGGTGTCGCCCTTGGTGTATTCGGTGCCGGCGAAGGTCCACTCGATGGTCTGCTCGCGGCACCAGGTCTGCGGATTGGAACCGATGCTGTCCGCCTTGACGTTGATCGGGTTGCCGAGTTTGAGCGCGGTGAACACGGGGTCGAGCAGGTGGCAGCCGAAGTCGCCCATGGTGCCGCAACCGAAGTCCACCCAGTCGCGCCACTTGAAGGGGTGATAGACGTCCGGCGCGAACTCGCGCGCGGGCGCGCAGCCCAGCCAGAGGTCCCAGTTGACGCCGGCGGGCACGGGGCCCGACGCGGGCGCGGCCGTCAGGTTGGTGTAACGGTTGC
>JACCDJ011784870.1_pt1 | contig 11968 bp, 13 predicted proteins | sample 7444481 | NCBI WGS metagenome assembly JACCDJ01 (sample SAMN15323435, study PRJNA562643) | freshwater metagenome | isolation source: river surface water | place: USA:Blue River Watershed | collected 2017-08-15 | reverse complement strand
TTCCAGAGGCATTCAAATACCTTTATCTCGCAGCGCTTCAAGGTCACGAAGAGGCCAAGCGATCGCTGATGGTGATACAAGCCTTGCACCCCAAGGATCCCTTTGAACGGGAGCAGCGGGCCGCTAAAGAGTTGCTGTATCGAATCCAAAACCCATACGATCATCCCGACCATGGTGACGATTTCATTGGTCGCTAGGGACGGTGGCCAACAACCCCAAGGCTATAAGCCCTATGAAACCGGACGTTAATGCCACGTTAATCTAGGATAGCTATGCTCCCCACTTTTACCGGGAGACCACGCATGTCCAGATATGACGATGACCATAATGACCGCGACGACGACAGTAGCGAACGCGACGATGACTACTACGACGAGCGCGATAACGATTCATCGGACACATCGATGGACTCATCAGAGGTGTATCGATTCTCGGTTCAGGGAAACTCGGTCACCGGAGTCCAGGAATACGATGACGGGTACTGGCAAGCCGAACGAATTGACTCAAACGAAACATACACAGTCGACGGCAAGTACATTGTCAAAACCGAAATTGAGCGCTATGGCACGGAAATCAGTCGCTACCTCGATGCAGATGGCGATGGGATCTACGCCGAGGTTAGCTCGTCCGGCAGCACCTTTGACGACTCAAGTCGTTACGACTATGCCGATAACGGAAGCCGCAGGTACGAGCAATATAAATTCGTTATTTCTAATGGCGCGGTGACAGAAATTTACGAAACGGATGACGGTCGCCTGCAGCGGGATTACCCTGACTGGAACGAAACCTATTCGATAGACGGGACAGATGTCGTAAAAACAGAAACTGAATATTACGGCGCTGAAGTTACGCGCTATCAAGATTTGGATGGCGATGGATACTACACCGAGGTTTCCTACGGCTGGATTCCACGTACTCAAGCGGCTACGCTGAGTGCCGAGCAGTTACTGAATGTCTCTAACACGAGTCAAAACCAGGTAGGCACCGCTTTAGATGACGACCTCACAGGCAGCGATGGTGACGACTATTTGTTCTCCGGAGATGGTGACGATGTGGTCGACGGACTTGACGGCGACGACCTGATCGTCGGCGGTAGCGGGGCAGGTGACGATATCTATCGTGGCGGCAACGGATCAGATACCGCGAAGTACACGAGTGCCACAAACGCGATCAAAGTCGATCTTGCGGCAGGCTCGGCAAGAGGGTCTGATATTGATCGGGACAGTCTTTCAAGCATTGAAAACGTGATCGGCGGGCTGGGTAACGACAAACTCATCGGCGACGCCATGGCCAATGTTTTAAATGGCGAGGCCGGCAACGACAAAATTGTAGGGGCTGGTGGCGATGACGTTTTAATCGGCGGCCAAGGCATTGATCAGCTTACAGGGGGTCTTGGAGCAGACACATTTAAGTTCGAGTCGCTCGAAGAGCTCGGCTCAGGCGCTGGCCGCGATCGCATCAAAGATTTCTCAGGCGCCAAGGGAGATAGGCTCGATCTTTCCTCGTTGGATCTAGCCTTGACGTTTTATACCTCCGTGGATTCCAGCTCTGACAGAACAGGAGCGGTTTGGTTTGAGAAGGGTCTTCTCAAAATCAGTAATGACGCAGATGTTTCCGCAGAATACGAAATCGCACTGACAGGCGTCTCGGTATTTGACGAAAGCTATCTCATTGCGTAGTTAAACCCGCCGAGATCGGCTCGTAACCGCTATAGACCCCCGGCCGCCCTCGCGAGTTGGCGGCGGGCCTTAACACTTATGAGCCTTTGTCCCAACAGATTGCCTGTGGCTATCCAAGACTACGGCGGGGGCACGCGATTGAATGAAAAGAGGAGAAGGTGGGGTGGCCGATGGGACTCGAAGCGGTTCGGGGGATTGACGTGGAGTGACGTACGTTGACGAATCAAGGACTTCATTGACGCTGAGTGACGTGGAGTGACATAAAAGTGTCCACGAAAGTGTCCACGGAGGCAGTCTCGCCTACCGCCTGAAACCCTCCGACAGCATATGGAATCTGGAAACGAGCAGTACCATTCGTTTAGATTATTCACTTTAGCTTGCCTGGGAATAGGCACATCGAAGCCAGATTTGGTTAGGATCTTAGGCCTACACCAAAGGATAGAGGATGAGTGCCTTTACGAAACGTATTCTCCCCTACGTCGAACAAGAGCTAGCAGCCGCACGTGAATGCACTCGACGGGGTGACGCTAAGGCAGCATTTGCCCACTTAGAGCGAGCCCACATACTAGGCCAACGCTCCACGCGGATACACACCAGAGTCCACGGGCTGATGTTTCTCTGGGGATTAGAACAAAAAAGTTACCCCGAATGCCTCGGCCAAGCGCTACGGATCATTGGAGCCGCGACAAAAACGGTTTTTGGACTCGTTCCAACAGGCAACACAGGGGGTAATAATGTCAGCCCGTTTAAAGTGATGCCGATACCTCCAGATTTAGAGGCTATTCTGAGGGCCACCAAGGAAAAAGCACCCCGAAACTAGATATTCGTCGGATCGTATCCCGACGTTTAAGACCCTTACCGGAGCGTTGATTATGAACGCAGAAATACGACTTGCTTACGAATCAGACTTCGCGCAGTGGTTGCCGCTTTGGAAGAAGTACCAGCTTTTCTACAAAACAGAGATCTCAGACTCGACAACGAAATTAACCTGGTCCCGTTTCCAGGCCCCTGATGAGCCCATGCACTGCGCGGTAGCTGAGGTCGAAGGCAGACTAATCGGGATCGTGCACTACATCCGGCATCGCAGCTGCTGGACTGCGGGCGATTACTTTTACCTACAAGACTTGTATGTTGACCCCAATTTACGCGGAAAGGGTGTAGGCCGTGCGCTAATTGAACATGTATACGCTGCTGCAACTCAGGCAGGCGCTTCTCGTGTTTGGTGGTTGACCCATGAATCCAACGCGGCCGGCATGCAACTCTACGACCAAATTGCAGAAAAAAGCGGTTTTGTACAGTACCGAAAGACCCTCTGAATACCTGCAAGCCCAGACATTCCCCTTACGCCTCTCAAAACTTTGACGTGAGATCAGTCAAACGAGAGCTACTTTGAGCCCGACTTCCCTCGACTGGCGATACGGTAGATTCAGCTTCTGAGTTGTCTTAGCTGATTGAGAACCCATTGCGGATCACCGTCACTAGGAAACACGGGATAGTGAACTGCGCGGATCACCCTGTTTACCGCAATCAAAGTGATACGCTTTAGAAGCGTCATTTGGCCCACGTGAAATATCGGTAAATCAAGGCTTTTCTGGAAAAAATAATCAGAATCGCTCACCACGGGAAACGGCAGGTGTAAGCGATCCGACATCTCTTTCTGATATTCGGTATTTTGTACGCTCATGCCAATTACATTTGCCCCAAAAGAGCGAATTTCCTGGTAATGATCTCTGAACGAACAACTTTGGGGTGTACACCCCCTTGCGCCTGGGATCTGATCCCAACCATCCGGCAATGGGACATCAGGGCGACCCGTCATCGGGTAACAATAAACAACTAAAGTTCCTGTAATTCCACCAAGATCAATCACCTCACCCGTTGTTGCCGGCAGAGAGACCGACGGTAGATGCTTGCCAAGCAAATGACGCGCAGCGCCATCATCTTTCGGAACGGGGAGATCGGCGGGTAATTCGTAGACGTTGGTCATTGGATTAATCCGAATGATTAGCAAACCCTGCGAAAGGTGTCCGCAGCACTCTCTAGTGGAGTTTACGGTGGCCGATGGGATTGAGGCCCATCGGCTGTGAGTTGCAGAAACTTTTATTGACGTACAGTGACGTGGAGTGACGAAAAACTTGTCTGGGATAAAAAACTGGCCACGAGCTGGCCACGGATTTCTAAGTTATTGATTCTAAAAGGTTTTTTGGGGTGGCCGATGGGACTCATACCAACGCCAGCAGGAATCACAATCCGGGACTCTACCAACTGAGCTACGGCCACCACTGAACTTGCACTAACGCTACTACTGCCCTCTTCTCGACCCTGCCGACCAATGGCCTGCCGGGAGGGAATCGAACCCCCGACCTACAGCTTAGAAGGCTGTTGCTCTATCCGACTGAGCTACCGGCAGGTGTTCGAGGCTCACACCAGGGCTCACCACTGCAACCTGGTCGGGGTGGAGAGATTCGAACTCCCGACCCTCTGCTCCCAAAGCAGATGCGCTACCAGACTGCGCTACACCCCGAGAAGAGGCCGAATTATACTAGAGAGCTTTTCTGACGGCCTAAGGGCCCTTCCCATGACCACCACCCACCTGACGTTGATTTACATTGGCGCCCTGGTTGCCGCAAACCTGCTCGTGGCATGGCTTGGGCCGTGGTTTAGCCCGATCAATGCGTTTTTTCTGATCGGGCTGGACCTGTCGCTGCGGGACAAACTTCACGACGCATGGCAAGGGCGCCATCTGGCCCTGAAGCTGGCCGGACTGGTCATTGCCGCGGGCGTCGTCTCCTACCTGCTAAATCCGGCAACAGGCAAGATCGCCATCGCGAGCATTACCGCCTTTGTGTGTGCTATGACGGTCGATTCCCTGGTGTATCAGCTGCTTCGCCATCAGACCTGGTTTAAGCGCGCCAATGGCTCCAATATGGCCGGCGCTGCGACCGACTCTTTACTGTTCCCCACGATCGCCTTCGGCGGGTTATTGCCTCACATCGTGGCCATGCAATTCGTGGCCAAAGTGGCGGGCGGAGCGATCTGGTCGCTGGTGCTGAACCGGCCCCGGCTCGTAAGAGCTAATTAGCCGAATCGGCCGGTGATGTAATCCTCGGTCTCTTGACGCTTGGGTTTGATAAAGATTTCGTCGGTTTTGCCGAACTCCACCATCTCACCCAGGTACATGTAGGCCGTGTAGTCCGACACCCGGGCCGCCTGCTGCATGTTGTGGGTCACGATCGCCACGGTGTAATCAGTCTTTAGCTCATGCACGAGTTCTTCGACCTTGGCCGTTGAGATCGGATCCAGGGCCGAGGTGGGCTCATCCAACAAAATCACCGATGGTTTGACCGCGACCGAGCGGGCGATGCACAGGCGCTGTTGCTGGCCGCCGGAGAGTGCGAGGCCGCTCTGATTGAGTTTGTCTTTCACCTCACTCCAGAGTGCGGTCTTGGTCAGGGCCCACTCGACCCGTGCATCCATCTCGCCTTTGGAGAGGTTTTCATAGAGCTTCACACCAAACGCAATGTTGTCGTAGATCGACATGGGGAATGGTGTCGGTTTCTGGAACACCATGCCGATACGGGCACGTAACAAGTTCAGATCCTGTTTGGGGCTCAGGATATTCTGCCCATAAAAGTTAATTTCGCCCTCGGCCCGCTGCCCGGGATAGAGGCTGTACATGCGGTTAAGGGTGCGCAGGAGCGTGGACTTGCCGCAGCCCGATGGTCCGATAAACGCGGTGACACGACGTTCGGCGATATCAAGGTTTACATTTTTCAAACCCTGAAATTTTCCGTAATAGAAATTCAGATTCTTAATCTGAATCGCAGGCTTTAGTCCTTCGGTAGTGCTGTTGTCATTCATGGCAACGCGATCCTTCACTTAATTTCGGTCAGGCCAGCCAAATTAATGGCCCTTCTTTTTCTCTCGGAAATACACCCGAGCAACAATATTCAGCGCAAGTACAGCCAGCGTAATCAAGAGGGCACCACCCCACGCCAGACGAATCCAGTTGTCATACGGGCTCATGGCGAACTGGAAAATCACCACCGGCAGGTTGGCCATGGGTTTGCTCATGTCCATCGAGAAAAACTGATTGTTCAGTGCGGTGAACAAAAGTGGAGCCGTCTCACCGCTGATGCGGGCTACGGCCAGCAATAACCCCGTGACCACACCACTTTTGGCAGCACGAAGCGTGACCATGGTGGCCACCTTCCACTGAGGCGCACCCAGCGCATATGCGGCCTCGCGCAGGCTTCCTGGCACCAAGCGCAACATGTTCTCGGTCGTGCGCAACACCACCGGAATAGCGATCAGAGACAGTGCGACGGTGCCTGCCCAACCGGAGAACTGCTTGGTCTGCGCCACGATGATGGCGTAGACAAAGAGGCCCAACACGATGGAGGGCGCACTCAACATGATGTCGGTGACAAATCGGGTGATCTCGGCAATTTTGCTGCGATCACCGTATTCGGCCAGATACACACCCGCCAGAACTCCGATTGGCGTACTAAACAAGGTTGCTAGGCCGACCAGCAACAGACTGCCCACGATGGCGTTCGCAAGGCCACCACCTTCCGAACCCGGCGCCGGCGTGGACTGCGTGAACATATTCCAATCCAATGCTGCAAAGCCATTGACAAACAGCACACCCAGAATCCAGAGCAGCACGAATAGGCCAAGGCCCATGGCAAACATGGAAAGGGAAAGCCCAATCGCATTGGTGCGGCGACGCTTGTTGTAGAGCTTTTGATTAAATGCCATATCGCACCCCGATTACGTCTTCGCGCCTTTGGCGCGTTCGGTACGAATGATCAGTATTTTGGCTGCGGCCAGCACAAAGAACGTGATCACGAACAAGAGGAAACCGAGGGCAAACAATGTCGACAAGTGGAAATCGGCGGCCTCACCGAATTCGTTGGCAAGTGTCGAGGCAATCGACGATCCCGGAGAGAACAGCGAGGCACTCAACCGCTGCGAATTGCCGATCACGAACGTTACGGCCATGGTCTCGCCAAGTGCGCGGCCGAGCCCCAGCATGATTCCGCCGATCACACCTTGCTGGGTGTAGGGCAAGACCACATAGCGGACCACTTCCCACGTGGTGCAACCCACCCCATAGGCCGATTCCCGAAGAATGGGGGGAACAATCTCAAACACATCGCGCATCACCGCGGCGATAAACGGCAAAATCATGAACGCCAGCACTAGCCCGGCGGCGAGGATACCGATGCCGTTCATCGCGCCGCCAAAAAGAGGCGCAATCAAGGGCATCTGGCCCAGTGTGGATTGCAATGCCGGCTGGCCGTACTCGGCAAACAGCGGCGCAAAAATAAACAGGCCAAACATGCCGTAGATGATCGATGGCACGGCCGCAAGCAATTCGACTGCCGTTCCCAGCGGCCGACGCAGCCACACCGGGCAAGTTTCGGTCAAAAACAAAGCGATACCGAAGCTCAGCGGAACCGCGATCAGTAAAGCAATGGCCGAACTAGCCAGCGTGCCGAAAATGGCAATTGCCGCGCCGAACTCTTCATTGATGATGTCCCACTCGACGCGCCACAAAAACTCGATACCAAACTTCTTAAACGCCGGCCAGGCCGAAATGAAGAGCGAAATCAAGATGCCCAGCAGAGCAATCAACACCACCAGCGAAAAACCGAGCGTGACCTTGTGAAAAAAGAAGTCTTGTGTGCGCTGCTTGCGCACCACTTCGAGCCGCCGCTGATCCAGCAGGCCACCATCAGCAGTCGACGTATCCATACACACTCCAGTCCAGCAAAATACCTACCGCATTAGAAGAGATGGAGGGGCCCCCTCCGGGAGCCCCAGCATCCAGGGGTCACCTGATATTCAGGTCACGGATTTTACTTCGCGATCTGGGACCAGACCTTTGAGCGAATCTGGGCTGTCAAAGCATCGGGCAATGCAACATAGTCAAGCTCGGCGGCCATTTGTTTGCCGTTCTTGAATGCCCAGTCAAAGAACTTCAGTGCCTCTTGGCTGGCAGCCTTGTCGGCAGGGTTTTTGTACATCAGCACAAACGTTGCGCCGGTGATCGGCCAGGACTTGGCGCCCTTCTGGTTGACAAGCGAGATGCCCATACCGGGAGTACCAAACCAATCCGCGCCTGCTGCTGCAGCAGCAAAGGTGTCGTCGTCGGGGTTTACAAACTGGCCATCACGATTCTGAAGCTGGAGGTGAGGGATCTTGTTTTTCTTAGCGTACGCAAACTCGACGTAACCGATGGAACCCTTCACGCGGGATACGTTTGCGGCGACACCCTCGTTGCCCTTGCCACCCACCGACGATGCAGCAGGCCATTTCACGGCTGCGCCCTTGCCCACTTTGTCTTTCCAATAATTGCTAACTTCACTCAGATAGTCAGTAAAAATGAAGGTCGTGCCCGAACCGTCAGCACGGTGAACTACCGTGATGGCTTGATTTGGCAAGGTCTTGCCGGGATTCAACTTCGCCAGCTTGGCATCATTCCAATTGGAGATTGTGCCAGAGAACATTTCGGCGAGTACCTCACCTGTGACGCGTAGTTCACCTGGTTTAAACCCATCGAGATTGATAACCGGTACCACGCCACCGAGCACAGTGGGGAATTGAACCATGCCATCTTTATCTAACTCATCGCCCTTGAGGGGGGCATCCGTGCCGCCGAAGGTCACGGTCTTGGCCTTGATCTGACGCACACCGCCTGACGATCCGATCGATTGATAGTTCAGGCCGACGTTGGATGTTTTCTTGTAGGCCTCGGCCCACTTGGCGTAGATCGGGTAAGGGAACGTCGCACCAGCACCGGTGATGTCTGCAGCTTTGGCTGCACCCACCATCATCAACGCAGAGGCTGCTGCCACCGCAAACTTTTTCATCGTAGAAACCATGTCACTCTTCCTTTTCAAGTTAGCTCAAGCACTCGCTCCGTAAGGAGGGTTACTGATCGAGTGTTGCAAGGGTAGCCCCGCAATGTTTCAACTTCATGACAGCGCCAAAACCGCACCGCAAAAAACATCAATAAATTCAATAGGTTAGACAAGTCCAAAATGGCGCGCGTAGCGTGGATCGATCTGTTCCAAATCCATCAGCATCAGAAAGTCGGCCGTGTTGAAATCGGGGTCCCAGTTAGGCTCTCCACATACCTTGGCACCGAGGCGCAGATAGCCCCGGATGAGTGGCGGCACGACCGCTTGCTCGCTACGCGAGATCTCATCGAGCTGAAGCCGGTTTTTGGGGAACGCCTCTAACATGGGATCCACAAGACACGACGATTTGAACTGATCCCACAGTAAGGCGGCCTGGATGCCGCCATCGCGCATGCTCACGCTGGCGCAACCAATAAGGTAACGATGCCCGTGATGACGCATATACCGGGCAATCGCCGACCACAGCAACATAATGACGGCGCCATTGCGATGATCAACATGCACACACGATCGTCCGAGCTCCACAACATCGCTTAATTGACGCTCAATGCGAGGCATAAAGACCTCGCCCTGGCTGTAATACCGCCCGATACGTTTTGCTTGCTCAGGAAGCAGCACACGGTAGGTTCCGACAATGTCTTGGGTTTGCGCACAACGAACAATCAGATGATCACAGTACGCATCAAATTCATCATCATCGATACCTTGCGTGCCGCCCGACATGACGGCGCTGTATTCACGCTTGAACACTTGAAATCGTAGGCGCTGAGCTTCACGCACCTCATCTCCGGCGTCAGCGAGGGACACCTGATACGCCGCCCCTTCAGATACAGGAAAGTGCAGCCGGTGTGGTTGCGCAGTCCACACAGCTGTGGTGGGAGCATCATCGGCTGGTTCACGAGTATCAAAGTAACGTGCAATGGTCAACTCACTCATACGGATCCTTTCGGGGCGAGTGCAAATGCGGGGGATGGCACAACCCCAGCGTGGGGGTGTGCAGCTAGAAATTGTTCGGTGGCACGACGCCAGGCAAAGACCTGCGAACGTGCAATGGCCTCAGAGCGAGGGATCGATAAGCACTCCATGCATGCCCGCCTGAGATCGCTGTGCATGACACCGGCACGGCTGTCTCCGATCACATCCAAAGGCCCTTCCACAGGATAAGCCGCCACCGGCAGACCGCAGGCCATCGCCTCCACCATCACCAGGCCAAACGTATCGGTCTTGCTGGGAAATACAAACACATCTGCGCGGCTGTAGAGCTCGGCGAGTTCATGCTGCGACACCACACCAATCCAACGAATTCCCTTGTAACGACGCTTCAGGCTCACTTCGAGAGGACCCTCACCTGCGACCCACTTCTCACCGGGAAGATCCAGTTCGAGAAACGCCTCAATGTTTTTCTCCACTGCGAGCCGGCCAGCATAGAGCCATATCGGATGGTGAGGATTGGAAGGCTTCTGCTTCACACGCGGATAAAAGATCTGGTGATCTACTCCACGGCTCCAGAACCCAACATTCGAAAATCCGCGGGCGACCAATGTGCGAATGATGGCCTGCGTTGGGGCTAGCATTACCTCGGCAGGCGAATGAAACGTTCGAAAGAGTGCGTAGAACCATGACACAGGCAGGCGGGTACGCGCATGCACATACTCAGGGAACCGGGTGTGGTACGCGGTTGTGAAACGCCACTTGTTCCGAATGCAGGCGTTCCGAGCCGCCCATCCCAGAGGACCCTCGGTCGCAATGTGAATCGCATCCGGCGCCAGAGCACGGATTCGGGCCTCCACACCCCGTGAGCCGGCCAGCGACAGGCGTATCTCTGGGTAGGTTGGGCATGGCACGGTCTTGTAATCGGCCGGCGTGATCATGTCCACGCTGCAGCCCATCTGCTCCAACTCGGAGCACGTGTTCATGATGGTTCGTACGACCCCGTTGACCTGGGGATGCCAGGCATCCGTCACGATCAAAATACGCTTGATTTCAGCTGGTGACGGCAACATTGCTCACCACCTCGACCTGCTTCGGTGCACTATGGGACGCCCGATAGGGCCAATAGACGATCTTCAGCTCACCGGTATTGGTCTCGACCAAAGCCGAAAGACTCTCTACCCAATCACCATCGTTGCAATACAGGATGCCGTTGATTTCGCGTATTTCAGGCTTATGAATATGGCCACAGACCACGCCATCAAACCCACGCCGGCGCGCCTCGTTCGTAAGCGCCTCTTCAAACGCAGTAATAAAGTTCACGGCGTTTTTCACCTTGTGCTTGAGGTACTGGGACAGTGACCAGTACGACAGCCCAAGACGATGACGAGCCTGGTTGAAGTATTGATTTAGCTTGAGAATCACTGTGTACAAACTGTCGCCTAGGTAGGCGAGCCACTTGGCGTGCTGAATCACGCCATCGAACATATCCCCGTGCGTAATCCAGAGCCGGCGGCCATCCAGGGTCTCATGGACGGCCTCATCTACGATCTGAATATCCCCAAAGGCCATCCCCACGAACTGACGCAGGACCTCGTCGTGATTACCCGAGATGTAGGTTACATGGGTCCCTTTACGCGACTTACGAAGGATTTTTTGAATCACATCGTTGTGGCTCTGCTTCCAATACCAGCTTTTACGAAGCTGCCAGCCATCGATAATGTCGCCGACCAGGTAGAGGTGCTTCGATTCATTCCACTTTAGGAAATCGAGAAGAAAGTCGGCCTTGCATCCACTGGTGCCAAGATGGACATCGGAAATCCATATGGCACGGTAGCGGGTCGGAACGTCTTCGAATTCCAGAGGCTCATGCGGCTTCATGGACCTGTAGGTTGCACCCCTGAATTGACAGCGGCATGACAGTTTGATGAAGTTTCTATGACATCAAGAAAACCTATGGATAGCCCACTACACTTCGCGGCAACGCACCGCTATAGGATGATTGCAATGCTTAAAGAGCTTCTGGGGATCGCGCGCCGCCGCCTGATATCAGCGTTTTTGTATTCCCTTGAAGGCTTTGGCGCCGCATGGCGATCAGAGGAGGCCATCAAGGTCGAGATTGCGCTGCTACCAGTTCTGGTGATCGCCGCACTTTATGTTGGCAAAAGCAGGCTAGAACAGGCCCTGATGATCAGCAGCCTGATTTTGGTGGTGATTGTTGAACTGCTCAATACCGCCATCGAAAAAACCATCGACCGGATTTCCACAGAGCAAAACCAGCTGTCTAAAAAAGTGAAAGACATGGGAAGCGCGGCCGTGCTCGGCGCTATCGTGCACGCCGTGGTGGTCTGGGGCCTGCTGCTGGTCTAGGCGGCGGCGCAGACCGATCGTCGCTTCCGCCTAGCCGCAGTGGTGCTGGACGACCTGGGC
>JACCDJ011559579.1_pt1 | contig 11980 bp, 10 predicted proteins | sample 7444481 | NCBI WGS metagenome assembly JACCDJ01 (sample SAMN15323435, study PRJNA562643) | freshwater metagenome | isolation source: river surface water | place: USA:Blue River Watershed | collected 2017-08-15 | reverse complement strand
GGGCCATGTGGCCGAGGGTGTTTACAGCGCCCACACGGTGTTGCAACGCGCCCAACATTTGGGTGTGGACATGCCCATCACCCAAGCAGTGGTGTCGGTGTTGCAGGGTCAAACCTCACCGCAACAGGCGGTGGCCGGATTGATGGGCAGGGGCGCCAAAGGCGAATAGGCTGTCTGACTCAAACGGCCAGGTTGTCGATCAAACGGGTGGTGCCCAATTTGGCTGCGCCCAACGCTACCATGGCGTCCCCCGCTTGTGGCACTTGCAAATCATGGCCACAACGCACGGTCAGGTAGTCGGGTTGCCAGCCTTGGGAACGCAACTCGTCCATGGCCTGGGCTTCCAAAGCCGCCATGTTTGCAGCCGAAAAGGCGTTGGCAGCTGACATTTCACGCGCTTTGGCCGCCAGGTCTTTCAGCGCTGTCGACAACTGCACCGCCTGCGCCCGTTCGTTGGGCGACAGGTACATGTTGCGAGAACTCAGCGCCAAGCCATCATCCGCGCGGGTGGTGGGGCAGGTGACGATGTCGATGGGCAACGCCAATTGCCGCGCCATGTGCCGAATGATGAGTTGTTGCTGGTAGTCTTTTTGGCCAAACACCGCCACGCCTCGTCCCCCTGCGAACACGCAGTTGAACAACTTCATCACCACGGTGCACACACCGGTGAAAAAGCCTGGCCTGAATTCGCCTTCCAAGATATTGGCCAATACCGGATCTGGCACCACTTTGAAGGTTTGGGGTTGGGGATACAACTCGGCTTCAAGGGGGGCAAACAACAGATCGCAGCCCAGCGCTTCGAGTTGAGCGCAATCTTGTTCGAAGGTGCGTGGGTAGCTGTCAAAGTCCTCGTGCGGCAAAAACTGCAAGCGGTTGACAAAAATACTGGCCACCAAAGCGTCGCCCAAGGGTTTGGCTTGGCGCAGCAAGGAGGCGTGTCCTTCGTGGAGGTTGCCCATGGTGGGCACGAAAGCGGGTTGGTCAGCGTGGGCCAGTTGCTGGCGCAACTCGGCCACGGTACGGGCGATGAACATGAATTACCAGGCGTGGAGAGTGTTGTCGGGGAAACTGCCGTCTTTGACCGCCGCGACATAGCGGCTCAAGGCCGATAAAACGCTGTCGGTGCCGCTCATGAAATTGCGCACGAACTTGGGGTTCTTGCCCAGGTTGATGCCCAGCATGTCGTGCAGCACCAGCACTTGGCCGGCGGTGCCATTGCCCGCGCCAATCCCGATGGTGTGGCACTTGGGCAGTTGTTGGGTCAGGCTCGAAGCCAGCGAGGCGGGCACCATTTCCAGCACCAGCATGCTGGCGCCAGCGTCTTGCAAGGCCAGGGCATCTTGTTGGAGTTGGGCTGCTGCGGCTGGTTCACGCCCTTGCACCCGGTATCCGCCCAAGGCGTGCACGGTTTGGGGCGTGAGACCCAAATGCGAGCACACAGGAATGCCGCGCTGAACCAAGAAATGCACGATCTCCGTGGTCCAGTCACCCCCTTCGAGCTTGACCATGTGCGCGCCTGCCTGCATCAAGACGATGGCGCTGCGCAAGGCCAGTTCAGGGGACTCGTGGTAGCTGCCAAAGGGCAGGTCGCCGATCACCCAAGCGGTGCCTTGCACCCGGCGCAAGCCACGCACCACGCTTTCGGTGTGGTAACGCATGGTCTCCAGGCTCACCCCCGCCGTGCTGTGCAGCCCTTGGCAGACCATGCCCAAGGAGTCACCCACCAAGATGCATTCGACACCCGCCGCATCCGCCACGGCTGCAAAGGTGGCGTCGTAGGCGGTGAGCATGGTGATCTTCTCGCCACGGGCGCGCATGTCGTTCAAGCGCGGCAGACTGATCGGCTTGCGCGAGGCCATGTCGGCCGCTGGGGGCAAGGTCCCATAAGGACTGGCAGGATTGGTCATGCGGGTTCTCCCCTTCAACAATCAATTGGTGGGCGCATAAGCCAGACGCACATAGATCGGTGCATAGGCTTCGGCCTGGGTGATGTCCACCAGGGTTTCTTTGGCCAATTCGAGCAAGGCGATGAAAGTGACCAACATGACCGGTACACCCAAGCTGGGGTCGAACAGGTCTTGGAACTCGACAAAGCGTTGGCCTTGCAGTTTTTTCAGCACGATGCTCATGTGTTCCCGCACCGACAGCTCTTGGCGACTGATTTTGTGGTGTTCCACCAATTTGGCGCGGCGCAAGATGTCGGCCCAGGCTTGTTGCAATTCCAGCGCTTCCACATGCGGGAAACGCGGCTGGATGGATTGCTCGATGTAGACCTGCGCGCGCAAAAAATCGCGCCCTTGCTGTGGCGCTTCGTTCAGTCGTGCGGCAGCGAGTTTGAGTTGCTCGTATTCCAACAGGCGGCGCACCAACTCGGCACGCGGGTCTTCCGGTTCGACACCTTCGGCCACTTTTTTGGGAGGCAGCAACATGCGCGATTTGATTTCAATCAGCATGGCCGCCATCAGCAGGTATTCAGCCGCCAGTTCCAAGTTGGTCTTGCGGATTTCCTCGACATAGCTCAGGTATTGACGGGTCAGACCCGCCATCGGGATGTCCAGGATGTTAAAGTTTTGCTTGCGAATCAAATAGAGCAGCAAGTCCAACGGGCCTTCAAACGCCTCCAAAAAGATTTGCAGGGCATCGGGCGGGATGTACAAATCTTGCGGCATGGCAAACAGCGGTTCACCATACAGGCGCGCCACGGCCACATGGTCAATGACCGTGGGCATGTGGGGCAAATCGGCGTTGGCGCTGGGCCAAGTCGCCTCGGGCGTGGTGCTCACTTGGTGCCAGCGTTGAAGTACACGTAGGGTTTCTGGGGCACCCGAGCGGCTTGGAAATCGGCTTGGCTGTCTCGGTCAATCGATTGGTCCCACAACAATGCACGTCCCTGGCGTTGTTCGGCTTCCAGTGTGGGCTTTTGCGCCTTGAGTTGCTGGATGAACGCTTGGGCTTCAGAGGTGTATTCGGGTCGGGCAAACAATGACATGACAGGGGTCCTCAAAGGGGAGACGCATTCTACCCAGCCAGGGTTTTCAGGGTGTCTGTCCAGTCTGCCTGGACATTGGCAGCCCCCAGTTGTTCCAACATGCGGGTGCGGTGTAACAAATCAAGGGCTTGTTGGTTCAAACCGGCCAGCACCAAGCGCACCCCCGCTTTTTGACAGCTTTTCAACAAACTGTGCAAGGCGTCTGCGCCGCTGGAATCGATGTAGATCAGGCCACTGCAATCGAGCACCAAGGTTTCTTGGGGAAGCTGCTGTCTGATGGTTTCCAACAAATCCACGGCACCAAAAAACAGCGCCCCCTGCAAGCCCCAGACCTGCAAATTCGGGCTGAGCCGCAGTGGAATGCTGCGGGTCAGGCTCGAGATGCGGTAAACCAATGTCATGCAGGCAGCCAGCAGACCCACTTCGATGGCCACTGTCAAGTCCACCAGCACGGTCAAGGCCAACACCGCCAACAAAGTGAAGCGGTAGGGCCACCGAAATTGGCCGAGGTGGGCCAAGGTCCGCCACTCTCCCATGTTGAAGGCCACCAACATCAGGATGGCGCTCAGGACCCCCAGCGGAATGTGGGACACCAGCGGAGCTGCGAGCCAAATCATCAGCAGCAAGCCCAACGCATGCACCATGCCCGCAACTGGGCTGTTGGCACCATTGTTGACATTGGACACGGTGCGTGCAATCGTTCCAGTCGCTGGCATTCCTCCAATGAATGGCAGGACCACATTGGCAATGCCTTGTGCCATCAACTCTTGGTTGGGGTCATGACGGTCATCGATCATGCCGTCGGCCACACGGGCGCACAGCAGGGATTCGATGGCGCCCAACACGGCCAAGGTGAGACTGGCAGGCCAGACAGCTTGCACCATCGTCCAATTGAAAATGGGCCACACCAACGGCGGCAGGCCCGACGGTATGCCACCAAAACGACTGCCCAAGGTTTCCACGGGCCAATCTGTCAGCTGGGTGAATGCCGTGGCACAGATCAACACCAACATGGCACCTGGCATCAGCGCCAGTGATTTGGCCCATTTGGGGGGCAAGAGACGCGGCAACGCAAACTGCCACAGCACCAAAAGCAGCAAACTGCTGGCGGTCATGATCAGCGTGGCCGCTTGGGTTTGGTTCAGGTGCGCGGAGATGGCACTGATCATGCCAATGCCATCTGCTGGCATGGTCTTGATGGGCAAACCCAAAAAATCCTTCAACTGTGAAAGCGCAATCAAGACCGCGATGCCATTGGTGAAACCGACGATCACGGCAACTGGGATGAAACGGATCAAGACACCCATGCGCAACAAGCCCATCAGCATCAAGCACAGACCAGACAGCAAGGTGGCCAGCAACAAACCGCTGAAGCCGTGTTGCAACACGATGCCATACACAATGACGATGAAAGCACCAGCTGGTCCCCCAATTTGCACCCGGCTGCCGCCCAGTGCCGAAATGAGAAATCCCCCAACAATGGCGGTGAACAAACCGGTTTCGGGTTTCAATCCCGAGGCGATGGCAAACGCCATGGCCAGGGGCAGCGCCACTATGCTCACCGTCAAACCCGCGCCCAGGTCCTTCACAAACCGCCCTCTGTTGTAGCCCTTCAAGGCCTCAAGGAGCTTGGGATTGAAGCGCAAGTTCAGCTTCATTCAGGGGCCCAGGCTAGGGGCCAGGTGAGTTGGCGTCCGGTGCGTTGGGTGAACAGGGCCAAATCGTCCAATCGGTCCAGGTCCACGGTGTAGTGCGTGTTCTCGCTGGGAAAGGCCTGTACTTGCCCTTTGTGGGTTTGTCGCCATTCTTTGCAACCAAAGTCAGGGCCTTGCGCCAAGATGGCCGCACGGGCGGCGGCGCTCAGCATCACGGGGTTGCCAGGTTCATCACCCACCTTGGGAAACACCATGTCGATGCCGGCAGCGCGGGTGGCAAATTGCATCTGCAAGGTCCGGATGTCGTCGGTGTCCAGCAAGGGTTGATCGGCCAGCATCATCAACACACCAGCGCTGGTCTCGGGCACGGCTTGCAAACCCAAACGCTGCGAAGACACCAGGCCGTCATCAGGACGCGGGTTCAACAGCGTGTGTACAGGCAGGCCCTGCAAGGCGGCGCCTATGTCCTCGGCGTAATGCCCCAGCACCACCAACACTTTGGCTGCACCGGCTTTTTGCAGGTGCTGCACATGGCGGCGAATCAGTGGCTCGCCATCGAGCAACAACAGGGACTTAGGCCGGTGGCCCATGCGGGAACCCGCACCGGCTGCGAGCAAGACCGCAGCCCAGTTCATCAATGAATCCGCATGCCTGGCGTGGCGCCAGGCCAGGGGTGCAGCACGTGGATGCCGGGCTGGGCTTTTTCATCGGCGTGCGAGGCGGCCAAGACCATGCCTTCTGACACACCAAATTTCATTTTGCGCGGTGCCAGATTGGCCACCATGACAGTGAGTTTGCCAACCAGGTCTTCGGGCTTGTACATGCTGGCAATGCCGCTGAAGACATTGCGGTGGCGGCCTTCGCCCACATCCAAGGTCAGACGCAAGAGTTTGGTGCTGCCTTCGACGGGCTCACAGTTGACGATGAGCGCGATGCGCAAGTCCACCTTGGCAAAGTCGTCGATGGAAATCGTGTCGGCGATGGCTTCCCCGCCGGGCATCGGTGTTGCAACGACCTCGGGTGGCGGTTCAAACAGCGCTTCGAGCATCTTGGGGTCGACACGCTGCATCAGGTGTTGGTAGACGCCGATGCGGTGTCCTGTGCCCATGCGTTGGTCGCGCTGGGCAAACTGCAAAGGGGCAATCTTCAAGAAGTCTTCCACCTGCGCCACCAGCGCGGGCAGTACTGGTTTGAGCGCCAAGCTCAGCAGACGAAAAGCTTCCATGCAAGTGCTGCACACATCTTGCAAGCGGGCGTCTTGGCCTTCTTGCTTGGCGAGTTCCCAAGGCTTGTTGGCGTCCACGTATTCGTTCACCCGGTCCGCCAGCGCCATGGTGTCGCGCAAGGCTTTGGCGAAATCGCGGTTGTCGTACAGCGCCTCAATCGCAGGCAGCCCCGCATGGAGTTGCGCCAACAAGGCGTCGCCGTCGGCACTCACCGCGCCCAACTGGCCGTCAAAGCGCTTGGCAATAAAGCCTGCCGCGCGGGAAGCGATGTTGATGTATTTGCCCACCAAGTCGGAATTGACCCTGGCCATGAAATCGTCGGCGTTGAAGTCGATGTCTTCGTTGCGACCATTGAGCTTGGCCGCCAGGTAGTAGCGCAGCCACTCTGGGTTCATGCCGAGTTCGAGGTACTTCAGCGGGTTCAGTCCAGTGCCCCGGCTCTTGCTCATTTTTTCGCCGTTGTTCACCGTGAGAAAGCCATGCACAAACACTTTGTTGGGCACCTTGCGGCCACTGAACTTCAACATGGCCGGCCAAAACAAGGTGTGAAAGGTGACGATGTCTTTGCCAATGAAATGGTATTGCTCTACCTCGGGGTCGGTGATGTAGGCCTCGAAGTCCTCGCCGCGCTTGTCCAGCAGGTTTTTCAGGGACGCCAAGTAACCGATGGGGGCGTCCAGCCACACATAAAAGTACTTGCCCGGCGCGTCTGGAATTTCAATGCCAAAGTAGGGCGCGTCGCGACTGATGTCCCAGTCGCCCAAGCCCTCGCTGGTGGAGCCATCGGGGTTGGTGCGCACGCTGAACCACTCTTTCACCTTGTTGGCCACTTCGGGTTGCAGGTGCTGGCCGTTTTGGGTCCAGTCTTGCAAAAACGCCACGCAGCGTGGATCAGAGAGTTTGAAGAAAAAGTGTTCGGCATGTTTCAGCACGGGTGTCGCACCCGACAAGGCGGAGTAGGGGTTTTTCAAATCGGTGGGTGCATAGACCGCACCGCAGTTTTCGCAGTTGTCGCCGTATTGGTCGGGGGTGCCGCATTTGGGGCATTCGCCCTTGATGAAGCGGTCGGGCAAAAACATGTTTTTCTCGGGATCGAAAAACTGCTCGATGGTTTTGCGTTCGATCAATGTTCCGCCTTGGTCGGCGGGAAGGTCACGCAGGTCCCGGTAGATCTGTTGTGCCAAGGCGTGGTTTTCAGGGGCGTCGGTGCTGTGCCAGTTGTCAAAGCCAATCTGGAAGCCGTCGAGGTACTGTTGACGGCCAGCGGCGATGTTGGCGACGAATTGCTGTGGGGTGAGACCGGCTTTTTCGGCGGCGATCATGATGGGCGCACCGTGGGTGTCGTCGGCACACACAAAGTAGACCGCGTGGCCCTGCATGCGTTGATAGCGCACCCATATGTCAGCTTGGATGTACTCCATCATGTGCCCGATGTGGAAATGGCCATTGGCATAGGGCAGGGCGGTGGTGACGAATAAGCGGCGCTGGGTCATGAGGGGGTCAATGCAGAGAGGGAGGCCGATTTTATGCGGTGCTTGTTTGGCGCAGGCTTCACTTTGCTGCGAGGTCCATGCAAAGTTTCCAAGAAGCCTGGCCAAGGCGGCTCGGTCGCCGCTCACCGCAGCAGAGCTGCGACGTTCGAGTCGGCCCGACCGCCATGTCCAGGCTTTGTTGAACAAACGTTTTGTGCCATTTGGTCTATCCCCAGCCGTCACGCTGTGCTTGTCCGCGAAGCGAACGTCGCAGCTTTGCTGCGGTGAGCGGCGGATGAGCACAGTGGGGCGGCATTGCGGATTTAAAGCTTTGCAAGCGCAGTGGGGCAGCATCGCGACACGCAAGTCCATGCCAACGTTAATGACCTCATCAACCACCATGACGCCGAGGCCTCGCTAGACTAGCGCCCTTTGCCGATCGACACACTGGAGTACACATGGCCCTGAGCGAACAAGACGTCACCAACGCATTGAAAACCGTGGTCGACCCCCTCACTGGCCTGGACTTCGTCAGCAGCAAATCGGTCAAAAACCTGCACCTGAGTGGCGGCGACGTCCGTTTCGAGGTGGAACTGGGCTACCCCGCCAAAAGCCTGTGGGCAGCCTTTGAGCAGCAGTTGCAACACGTGGTGGGTCAGGTCCCAGGCGTGACCTCGGTGAAAGCCACTGTCAGCAGCAAAGTCATTGCCCACGCCGCCCAACCTGGCGTGGCCTTGCTGCCGCAAGTGAAAAACATCATCGCTGTCGCGTCTGGCAAAGGCGGTGTTGGCAAATCCACCACCGCCGCCAATCTGGCGCTGGCGCTGGCCGCCGAAGGTGCCCGCGTGGGCCTGCTGGATGCCGATATTTACGGCCCCAGCCAACCGATGATGATGGGCTTGTCGGGTCGACCCGAGAGCGAAGACGGCAAAACCATGCAGCCGCTGCAAGCCCATGGGGTGCAGGTCATGTCGATCGGCTTTTTGGTGGCGCAAGACCAGGCCATGGTTTGGCGCGGTCCCATGGCCACGCAAGCTCTGGAGCAGTTGCTGCGTCAAACCAATTGGCGCGACCTGGACTATTTGATCGTCGACATGCCCCCCGGCACCGGCGATATTCAACTCACCCTCAGCCAACGCGTGCCACTGACGGGCGCGGTGATCGTCACCACACCGCAAGACATCGCGCTGATAGACGCCCTCAAAGGCATCCGCATGTTCCAAAAAGTGGGCGTGCCGATTTTGGGGATTGTGGAAAACATGGCGGTCCATGTGTGCAGCCAGTGCGGTCACGCCGAACACATCTTTGGTGTTGAAGGCGGTAAAAAAATGGCGAACGCCGAAGGCATGGCTTATTTGGGCGCCTTGCCCTTGAGCATGGCGATCCGTGTGCAAGCCGACAGCGGCTTGCCCAGCGTGGTGGCCGACCCCGATGGCGACGTCACCGCCATCTACAAAGCGGTGGCCAGACAACTCGCGGTGGCCGTGGCCGCCAAGGCCAAGGATTTTTCATCCAAGTTCCCAACCATCAAGGTGTCCCCAAACACCTGAGCCCAAGATGCATTAAAGTGCATCCATGCGCCACACCCTGATTGACGAAAAACACCCCTACCTGGTGGCCCTGGGAGAGCGGGTGCGTTTTCTGCGCGCGCGCCGGGGTTTGTCGCGCAAAGCAGCTGCGGCTAGGGCGCAGGTGAGCGAGCGGCATTGGGCCAATTTGGAGACTGGCACCGGCAATGCCTCCATTTTGGTGTTGTTGCAAGTGGCCAAAGCCTTGCAATGCGGCCTGGTCAGCTTGCTCGAGGAATCCCCTGCTGCGGGCAGTCTGCGCCGACAGCACATCGCGCTCATCGGTTTGCGGGGTGCGGGCAAATCCACCTTGGGCCAGCGTTTGGCGCAAGAACTGGGCTATGTTTTTGTGGAACTGAGCCGCGTCATTGAAAACCTGGCGGGATGCAGCATCAGCGAAATCCATGGCTTGTATGGCCCACAGGCTTATCGCCGCTATGAACGCCGCGCCTTGGAGGACAGTCTGGCCCAACACCCGCATGCGGTGCTGGCCACACCAGGCGGCCTGGTGTCCGAAGAAACCACCTTCAACATGATGCTGGCCCAGTGCTTCACCATCTGGCTGCAAGCCACGCCTGAAGACCACATGGCGCGGGTGTTGGCACAGGGCGACACCCGTCCCATGGCCGCCAGCACCGAGGCGATGCAGGACTTGCGCCGCATCTTGAACAACCGCTCGCCCTTTTATGCCAAGGCCGATTTGCACTTTGACACCAGCGCCCATCCCTTGGAAGACAGCTTTCAATTGCTGAAAAAAGCCTGGCTCGCGCAACATTGAATATCTGCAATATATTGCACTAACTTAGTCTGATTCTGCACGATGATGCACGGCTTCGGAGGAGAGCCCGCATGTCAGATTTCAAAGTCGATTACCAAACACACCCCAGTCAATACCGCCATTGGTCCCTGAAAGTGGACGGCGAGGTTGCCACCCTGTCACTCGACATCCAAGAAGACGGCGGCATCCTGCCCGGCTACAAGCTCAAACTCAATTCCTATGACCTCGGTGTGGACATCGAGTTGCACGACGCCTTGCAACGGGTGCGCTTTGAACACCCGGAAGTGAAGTCGGTCATCGTCACCAGTCTGAAGGACCGCATTTTTTGCTCAGGCGCCAACATCTTCATGCTGGGTCTCTCCACCCACGCGTGGAAGGTCAACTTCTGCAAATTCACCAATGAAACCCGCAATGGCATTGAAGACAGCAGCCGCCACAGTGGCCTGAAATTTGTCGCCGCGGTCAATGGCGCTTGCGCGGGCGGCGGTTACGAACTGGCGCTGGCTTGCGACGAGATCGTGTTGGTCGATGACCGATCCAGCAGCGTGTCCTTGCCCGAAGTTCCGCTGTTGGGCGTGTTGCCCGGCACTGGTGGTTTGACCCGGGTCACCGACAAGCGTCATGTGCGCCACGACCATGCCGATATTTTTTGCACCAGCGTGGAAGGGGTGCGCGGTCAGCGCGCCGTCGACTGGCGTTTGGTGGACGCCATCGCCAAGCCCGCGCAATTCGCCGAGGTGGTGGCCCAACATGCCCACCAACTGCCCGCCCACAGCAAACGCGCTGGCGCATCCGCCAAAGGCCAGGGCGTGACCTTGAACCCGCTGCACAAAACAGCCACGGCCGACAGCTTGCACTACCACCATGTGCAGGTGGAGATCGACCGCGCCAAGCGCACCGCCACCCTCACCGTGTCAGCCCCCGCAGCGGCCGTGCCCGGCACCATCGAAGCGATTCATCAAGCGGGTGACAGCTGGTATCCCTTGCAAATGGCGCGCGAACTGGATGATGCGATCTTGCATTTGCGCACCAACGAACTCGACATCGGTACTTGGCTGTTGAAGACCCGTGGCGATGCGGCACTCGCCTTGCAATCCGACGCGGTCTTGGTGCAGCACCAAGCGCATTGGTTGGTGAATGAAACCATCGGTTTGTTGCGTCGCACCTTGGCACGCTTGGACGTGTCCTCTCGTTCGTTGTTTGCCTTGATCGACGAAGGTTCTTGCTTTGCTGGCACCTTGGCCGAACTGGCGTTTTGTGCCGACCGTGCTTACATGTTGGATTTGTCCGGCCAAGACAACGCCCCCCACCTCACCTTGAGTGAACTCAACATGGGCCACTTCCCCATGGTGAACCACCAGTCGCGCTTGCAACGCCGCTTCTACGAAGAAACATCCCCCTTGGAAGCCGTGCGCGCCGCCATTGGCAAGCCTTTGAATGCCGAACAAGCCTTGGCGCTGGGTTTGGTCACCGCCACACCCGACGACATCGACTGGGCCGACGAGTTGCGCATCGCCATTGAAGAGCGCGCAGCCATGTCACCCGACTCGCTCACCGGCTTGGAAGCCAATTTGCGCTTCAGCCAAAAAGAGTCGATGGAAACACGCATTTTTGGCCGTTTGTCCGCCTGGCAAAACTGGATCTTCAACCGCCCGAACGCGGTTGGCGACAAAGGCGCTTTGAAGGTGTATGGCAAGGGTGAGAAAGCCGCTTTCGATTTAAACCGTGTTTAAGGAAACATCATGACTGCAATCAATTACAGCGAAAAAATCCCGAACAACGTCAATTTGAGTGACGACCGCACCTTGCAACGCGCCTTGGAGCAATGGCAGCCCAACTTCATCAATTGGTGGGACGACATGGGCCCCGAGGGCAGCACCGACAGCGAGGTGTATTTGCGCACCGCGGTCAGCGTCGACCCTCAAGGCTGGGCCCAGTTTGGCCATGTGAAGATGCGCGACTACCGTTGGGGCATCTTTTTGAACCAAGGCGAAGCCGACCGAAAAATCCATTTTGGCGACCACAAAGGCGAAGCCGCTTGGCAAGACGTGCCTGGCGAACACCGTGCCAATTTGCGCCGCATCATCGTGACCCAAGGCGACACCGAGCCCGCATCGGTTGAGCAGCAACGCCACTTGGGCCTGACCGCGCCCAGCATGTACGACCTGCGCAACTTGTTCCAAATCAATGTGGAAGAAGGCCGCCACCTCTGGGCTATGGTCTATCTGCTGCACAAACACTTTGGCCGCGATGGCCGTGAAGAAGCCGAAGCCTTGCTCGAGCGCCGCAGCG
>JACCDJ010295136.1_pt1 | contig 11980 bp, 12 predicted proteins | sample 7444481 | NCBI WGS metagenome assembly JACCDJ01 (sample SAMN15323435, study PRJNA562643) | freshwater metagenome | isolation source: river surface water | place: USA:Blue River Watershed | collected 2017-08-15 | reverse complement strand
TTTCTCCGCAAGCATATTGGCAATGGCGGTCCCAAAGCTTCCTACTCCGATTACGCCAATGGGCTGCGGTTTAGAAGAGTTTTTCAAGGCCATACCCGTGTAGTCTGTTGTGGTAAAAATAGAGCAAACTCATGTCTTCGGTAGTCAAGTTACCCGATTTATCTTTGATCAGCGGGCGCTTGGCATGGTACAATCCCACGTTATCCAGTCCATGGGTAATGAGCTCATCCATGGATCGATTGAGGTGGGGTGCAGCATCAATTTTTCCCTGAGCCTTTAATTCAAAAATCTGATCCAATACAAGTTGACAAGCTGCTTTGAACTCCTCATAGTTGAGGACCAAATCTTCTTGTGGAAGTCGGATTAGGTCAAACAAATCCAATTTGGCGTTTTTGGCTTGGATCAGTTCAAAGGCTACAAAAGCCACCAAATGGGAGCTAAATACCCGATTGATTTTATGAAACTCCTCCACAATCCGTTTGCCGAGCATCTGGGTATACTCTTCCTCTCGCTGGGCATCGACGGTGACCTTCCCATTGGACATAAAATACTCCTGAGTATCCACCACTCGTCCCCATTTGTCTAAACTTTTTCCTTCTTCATCCACATAGTTGCCCATGACATCCATGGCACGTCCTATGGAAACAGAAATGTCCGACCCTTTGGTAAAAAACTTAAAGAGGAACTTTGAAATCTTGTAGGAGGTGGAAAACTCATCGTTTTCCTTGTAATAGCGCTCCTGACCAGTCTGGCTCAAGTAATCCTGAATTAGGCTGGGTGCCTCAAGGACAAAGTGGTAATTGATGGTCACAGGAACGATGAAAATCTTGCCAGAAACATCAGAAATACCCTGCTGAAAATTTGCTCGCTGGGCTTCAATGGCTGTACTGAGTAATCCTAACTTCAATTTGGATTCGATGATCCCACTTCTAGAACGGGTACCTCCAGGGAAAAATAGGCTGTGGCAACCAAATTGAATCGCCTCTTTGGAGTAGGTTTTCAAGGTCTCCAAATACATCATGTTTTTCTTTCTGCGATCCACCTTGTAAGCCCCTAGGGCATTCATGAAATAGGCAAAAATCGAGATGTTGAACAGGTTAAGACCCGCCCCATAGATAAATGGAGGCATACCCAATACCGAAATGATCCATCCAATGAGGATGCTATCCAAATTTGAAAAGTGCGTAGGCACCATCACAACGGTTCCTTTTCGGGCCAGTTCGCGTAGTTGAGCAGTTTGCCCAGTAATTTGAATTTTATCTTGGAGGGTATATTGATTGCTAAACAAGGACCCAAAACCCTTTACACGAGCCGCATTGAGGAGGCGCGAGAAGCCATAGGTCACTACCCTTCGGGTAAATTTGTAATGCGATGCTTTGAAATTGGATGCAATTTCTTCGGAATAGCGCGCAGTGATTTTGCGCAATACCGCCTGGTAGGCCTCCAGTTTCTTGGCTTTCGTTCCAGAGACTTCGGTATGAATTTGAAGGAGGTTGCTTTTTACTTCCCCCCAAAAGGAGCCTTCGTCATCTGGGTCTACATCCCAAGGATTTTGCTTGATCCGAAGTTTTTCTCGATAGAGCGTAGTCTCGAGCTCTTCTTTTAATATTTCTGGGTTTTTCCCGATAAGGTCTAAAATTCTCCCTTCCGAAAGGGCTGCCACCTTTTTGATAAATTCTTTCCGCTCGCGGGCGAGTTTGACCACAGGCCATTCGTCTTTTTCAGGCAAAATGGGAGCGTATTGGTGTTTGATGTAGTTCTCCTCCAAGTGGTCGTTCTGTTTTTAAAAACTCCCAAAGATAAGCAAAAAGGAACTCTGGCTTTCCAATTATTCGGAGGGATCTTTTTGCGGAATAGATTTCATAAAAATCATCACAACCACCGTAGTCAGGATTCCCATCCCCCCTGCAAAAAACACAGACTGCGTCGTGTAATTCATCAAGTTAAAATAGGCTTCCGCTTCAGGCAAAGTCATTTTTCCGGAGTTCACCGTCAACTGAATGATGTTGGGAAAATAATCTGGAGAAATAAGGCTATGCGAAATGTATTGGCTCAAGGGCGTTAGCACCACCACCACCAAGGTAATCACCAAGCCAGACACCAAGCCTTGTAGAAAGGTCATCCTTCCTCGGTAAGTTCTTTTCTTTTTCTCCCAAAGAGCGACTACATAGATTAAAATCGCCAAAGGTGCATACAAGAGGGTATAGGTCGCGTGCTGTTCAATCAAGCGATCGTGCCAGCCCAAACTTTTTTCCAAAACCATCCATGCCAACCCGGATAAGAAGAAAATAAACCCCCATTTCAATTCGATTCGTAACTTTTTCATAAATACCTAGGTTGAGAAAGGTGAAAGTAAACTATAATTTACAAAAAAATTGGAAACGTTTTCATAGTTCTAGAGTTGAAAGAAAAGGAAGCGCCCAAATTGTTGTCCATGCCAAAAAGCGTGGTATTTTTACAGGCTCCAACCGTGATGAAACTAGACCTCAAGCAAATACAAGTGCCCATTGAGACTGAGATGTCTCAGTTTGAACATAAGTTCAGGGACTTTATGAAAAGTAAGGTCAAACTTCTCGACCACATCACCCATTACATCGTCAAGCGGAAGGGTAAGCAAATGCGCCCCATGTTTGTTTTTTTAACTGCGGGAGTTTGTGGAACCATCAATGAGTCTACCCACCGAGGAGCCGCACTGATCGAACTGCTGCATACTGCATCCTTGGTCCACGACGACGTGGTCGATGATGCCAATTACCGCAGGGGTTTTTTTTCCATCAATGCCCTCTGGAAAAATAAGATTGCCGTATTAGTTGGCGACTACCTTCTTTCCCGAGGATTGCTTCTTAGCGTGGAGCACAATGACTTTCACCTCCTACGCATTGTCTCCAATGCCGTAAAAGAGATGTCCGAAGGGGAACTACTCCAAAGCTACAAGGCGAGAAAACTGGATATAGAAGAAGAAGTCTACTACCAAATCATCCGTCAAAAAACTGCCAGTTTGATTGCCTCCTGTTGCTCAGTGGGAGCATCCAGCGTATGTACAGACGAGGAAACCATCCAACGCATGTGGACCTTTGGCGAAAAAGTAGGGATGGCCTTCCAAATCAAAGATGACCTTTTTGATTATGGCGAGGATGAAATTGGCAAGCCCCTAGGAATCGACATCAAGGAGAAAAAGATGACCCTTCCGCTCATTTATGCCCTGCGAAATGCCGATTGGTTGGAAAAAAAGAAAATCATGTACCTCATCCGCAACCGATCTGAAGACAAAAAATCGGTCAATGAGGTCATTTCCTTTGTCAAGAAAAGCGGGGGACTAGATTATGCCAAGCAGAAGATGACTGAATTTTACCAAGAGGCACTTGCGCTATTGGCTCATTTTCCTGACTCCGCCTACAAGTCTTCACTTCGCGATCTCGTGCTTTATTCCATCGAACGGAAAAAGTAGGATCCTCCATTAGATAAATATAAAGTTTGTCAACAGTTGACGGTCGACAGACCACAGTCAATTGCAGTCTCCTGCTAAAGACTTATGGGTGCTAAAATCTATTGTACTACAGCTTGCTGTGGACTGTGAACTGTGGACCGTTGACAAAATGACCTTGCTAATCTCGGGTATAATTGCCCACTCGGATCACATCGGCAAATACCCCAGCAGCAGTCACCTCAGCCCCGGCACCTGGACCTCGGATGATCATGGGCCGATCGTAGTAACGGTCAGTAGTCAGCAAAATCATGTTATCTGAGCCTTCTAGCACATAAAAGGGATGGGAAGCAGGCAAGGAACGTAAACCAATTTCCGCCTTCCCTTCCTTAAGCGTAGCCATAAAACGCAACTTTTCGCCCTTAGCTTTGGCTGCAGTAAGAAGTTCGGTATAGGCTGCATCCTGATGTTTGAGTAGTTCTAGAAACTCTTCCACAGTCAATCCCTTTCTTGCTTCCTTAGGTACCAGCGAGTGAACCACAATGTCTTCCACTTCCAGTGGTTGTTCCGCCTCTCTACCCAGAATCACTACTTTTCGAGCCACATCCATACCGCTCAAATCTTCCCTAGGGTCGGGTTCCGTGTATCCTTTTTCCTTGGCTAAGGCCACCACCTCTGAAAAAGGAAGGCCCTTTTCCAACTCAGAAAAAATAAAATTGAGGGAGCCACTCAACACCGCTTCAATGCGGTGCACTCGGTCACCTGAGAGCATCAGATCGTGTATGGTATTGATCACGGGAAGTCCCGCCGCCACATTGGTCTCGTAAAGGAAGTGTACCCCTCGGCTTTTTGCCAGTTGCTTTAACCCCAAATAACTTTCCAAAGAACCCGAATTGGCTTTTTTGTTGGGGGTAACAATCGCGATTTTGGCACCCAATATTCGGGGGTAGATCTGGGCTACCTCTTGACTAGCGGTACAATCGACCAGCACCGAATTGGAGAAGTTCATTTCTTCAAGGGTCGACACAAAGGAGTTTAGGTCCATTTTCGCTTGTGCTGCACCCAGTTCTGGCAAACTTGTCAAGTCAAAACCATCCTCATCGAAAGCCATGTAACGACTGTTGGCAATGCCATGAACTTGGATATCCAACTGATTTTCCCGGAGTAATTTTTCCTTTTGCTGTGCAATCATGCGGAGGAGCGCCTTTCCAATGAGACCCGTACCTACCAAAAACAAGTGGACTACTTTATGCTCAGAGAGGAAAAATACCTCGTGCAGGGCATTCAATGCTTTTTGTAAATCTGCCTGTGGAATGATTGCCGAAATATTCAATTCAGAACTTCCCTGCGCTATGGCCGCTACATTGATGTTATTCTGACCCAAAGCCCTAAACATTCTACCTGAGGTTCCAGGATCATGTTTCATATTTTCCCCCACCACAGCCACTAAAGCCAGGCCAGGGAGGATAGAGACCGGATCCATTTCACCAGACTTGATTTCATAGAAAAATTCTTTTTCAATAAGTTCCTTCGCTAGAACCGCCTCTTCAGTGGACAATGCCAGGCATATGCTATGCTGAGAGGAGGCCTGAGAAATAAGCAAACTCGAAAGTCTTGCCTCAGACAATACGGTGAAGATTCGTCCTAAACTACCACCTGCCGCCATCCATCCCGCACTTTGAAGGGTTACTAATGAGATATTGGAACGCGAACTAATTCCCTTGATCCAACCCCCTTCGCGGACCTCTCCATTGATTAAGGTTCCTGGGTGGTTGGGTTCAAAGGTGTTTTTAATCCGGATGGGAATATTTTTCCGCATCGCCGGCTGCATGGTTGCTGGAAAAATGACCTTGGCTCCAAAATGGGAAAGTTCCATGGCTTCCGCATAGCTCAGTTGAGGAATGGTAAATGCCGCATACACCATCTTGGGATCACAAGTCAAGACCCCAGACACATCCGTCCAGATCTCCAAAACTGTGGCATCCAAGGCACTTGCCAAGATGGCGGCAGTATAATCAGAGCCAGAACGCCCCAAAGTGGTGGTTTCCCCCTTGGCCGTCGATGCAATAAAGCCAGTTACCACCTTGAGGCCCTCGTGCTTTGCAAAATAGTCTTGGATTTGAGCATGAGTGGTGGCTTCCTCCACACGGGCCTGACCAAAGCGGTCGTCCGTACGGATCAGTTCCCGAGCATCTACAAAACAAGTAGGAATCCCTTTTGTCGTCAAGGCTTCTGCCAGAAGGAAGGTGCTCAAGCGTTCTCCAAAACTTGCCACATAATCTAAGATACGAGGAGATTGTTCTTTGATCAGGAAGATTCCGTGGTAGAGATCTTCCAACTCATGGAATCGTTGACGAATGAAGGTTTCTACTTTTCCTACTTTTTCCTGAGACATCAGGGCCTTGGCCATATCCAAATGCCTTTCTTCAAGGGCAAGTAATGCCTCTTTATAGGCTAGATCTCCTGATTTTGCCAGGTTTGCAAGATTAAAAAGTTGCTCAGTCACGCCTCCAAAGGCTGAGAAGACCACTACCAATTCAGAACCTTGGAGTTGGTTTTGGATGATCTGAAAAACTTGGGATATGGTGTTGGGGCTTTCTACAGAGGAACCTCCAAATTTGATGACTTTCATAACGTAGTGGGTAGAAAAAGAGTTGGCCAGATGAACAATCCGAGAAAAAATCAAACCCTACATGGGCTTCAACGCTTGCCAAAATCGTCCTTTCCAAGCACTCACAGCAACGGCTAACACATCCTTCACGCCGAACCGTGAAGGTGTACAAAAGCTCAAGATGGGAATTGGAAAAATCATTTTGAATAATTTGACTTCCAATCTTACAAGAAAAAAATAAATTAATCAATAAAATCGAAGCGAATACTTGTTTTTATTGCCGATTAATCATCAATTACACCCTTTGATTGAAAATTAAGAAATTAGATTTTTAACTGAAGGCAAGTAGCATTTTCAGTCTCAACCTCCTTATTGAATTTCGCTGAGGGGCTGGAGTTTTCCTCTAAACTGAATGGTATCGTTCTTTTTCTTGCCTACCAAGAGCTCTCCTAGGGGCGAGTTTTTGCTTAACAAGAATACTTGTTTATCGCCAACTTTTACTTGGCCCACGCTGACTGCCAACAAAAACCAATCTGACCCCAGTTGCACCAAAGCCCCTTCTTGAACCGTGGGAGGAGTATCTTTGATGGTTTGGAGCCGATACAATTCTTCCAAGTCAAGACTGCTTTGTTTGATTTGATGTTCTAGGGAGTTGAGGTCCTGCGTCATGGTCTCTCGACTGGTCTCGTATTTATCTCCAGCGCTATTTTTTTCCTCCTCCAGAATACTCTCAATGATATTTTTTCGCTCTTCAGCAAGAAGTGCTGCTTTCTGTTTCAGTTGGTTGATTGCAGTCTGGTATACTGCGCTTTTAAATTCATTCATAGAGTTTACTCTTCACAAGGTTCTTTTCTTCGGGTATCGATGATGTAGACGATTTTCCATCCTTCGGCCAATTTCACCAATTGGAAGGAATTCACCCCGCAGTGAGAAAAGGTGTCGTTTACATAAAATTTATAGGGGGTCCATGCACTAGCCATGGATCCATCCACTTTGATTTGATAGGAAAGAATGCGTTCATCGAGCACAGTCCCGGCTGGCGTATTGGCAATTCGTTTGACAAAATCAGCCACGGAGTTGCTACCTACAGCAGTTCCCTCTGGCTTCTGTTGCACCGTTTGCATCATGCCTTCCGAAGAAAAAGCCGCAGCCACCTTTTCTGCATTTTTTTGTTTCATCCCATCAAAAAGGGAACGAATGACAGCCTCGACTTCTTGTTCAGGAGTTTGCGCAAAGGCAGGAAGCCCTATTAAGCAGACAACTATTCCTGCTAGAATCCATTTTTTCGGATGTAAGTTAAATTCCTCCATAGAGCGTAAAGGTCATGTTGGTTAAGGCTGGGGTATTCACGGCATAATGCATTGCCTCCGCAATATCGGAAGGATTCACCCATTTTGAAAAATCAGCGGTAGGCATGGCGGATCGATTGGCTTCGGAATCTAAGATACTCGGCACAAAAACATGCGTGCGGATATCGGTGTCCTTCACTTCCTCTGCTATAATTTCTGCCAAGGAATTGACCAGGCGCTTACTCAAGGCATAGGCAACTGCTCTTTTTGCTTCCTTGGCCTCCAAGGCGGTTCGAGCCCCTACAAAAAGAAAGGAACCACGTTGCTGTTTTTTTAAAAGCGGTAGAAAGGCCGTTGCGACCGTGTATGCACTAAAAAAATTAAGTTGGATCTGCTGACTAAGTTCCTGCTGTCCTGTTGTCTCCAAATCTCCAGGAGCATAGCCACCGACCAGCATGGCAATCGCTTCAAGATCTCCAAATTGAACTTCATACTCAGAAACAAATTCTTGAACCGCTTCCTCATTCGTCACATCCACCTCGTAGGTGACGTCCGCTTCGGGAGAATGCTCGTTGGCATCTGGACGTATAAGGGCAATGACATAATAGCCTTCCCGCTTAAACTTCCCTACTACTGCAGTGCCTAAGGCACCTGCTGCTCCTGTAATTACTAGATTTCTGCTCATCAGTCCGTCAAATCCTTCCTATATTTGCTAAAATAGGGTTAATTTTTCGATTGAACCATGAACCACCTCAAAAGCAGCATCCGAGTTAAGGAAAATGTTCGCAAAACCTACTTTGCGGTCAAACTCATCCTTCTCATTGTTCTACAGATTTTCTATGCTGGAGACACCTTTGCTTCTCCTTTTCTAGCGAAATACGAAATTTTGAACCACGTGGTCCGTGCACTCATTTTTCTTTTGAGTGCCAACCTGATTTTTTCATTGGGAAGAATCATTACCCTTCGGATTTACCTGCAACAACGTGAGGAGACCAAGGTGCAGCCCAACTTTGTGGTCGGGATTGACCGCATCGAATTTTTACTCAATTTGATCGCCGTTCTTATTTTCCTAATGCTTGCTTTTGGAATCCAGCCCTTGGAATTTTTGACCAGCATCACCATCGTAGCTGCGGCCATTGCTTTGCTGACCAAGGACTACATCACCAATATTGTGAATGGGTTGATCATGATGTTTTCGGACCAACTTGAAATCGGAGACAAGATTCAAATCGGAAGGCATACCGGATTTATTCGGGACATTACCTTGATCAATCTGGTTTTGAAAAACGATGCAGGCGAAATCATCCTGATCCCAAATACCATGGCTTTGGCTGCAGATGTGGTCAATTTTTCGAAAAACAACACACACCAAGTTATCTTTGATGCCGAGATTACCTCAAAAAATGAGATCCACCTAAGCCAACTCGAGGATTCACTTCAGGTAATCTTAGGGCAGTATCCAGAGGTGGTTACCAAAGAAGGCGCCCAACTCAATATCTTGGAACGAAAAACCGAAAACCTACTGATCCGCTATCAATTTCCAATCAAATCGGGAGAAAAGCAGACCGAAATCCAAGTAAAAAAATCCATCAATCAAGCACTTATCGACTGGAATTATGAACTCCGAAAAGGGGAATTACTTTGATTGGGTCTACCAGGTAGTTCGTGAGATTCCTGCTGGCCGAGTGACTAGTTATGGAGCAATTGCCCATTACTTGGGCCTCAAGTCCGGGGCACGCATGGTGGGCTATGCAATGAATGCTGCGCATGCGCTCCCTGATGTCCCCGCCCACCGGGTCGTAAATCGACAGGGGGTCTTAACGGGAAAGCATCATTTTTCTTCTCCTACAGCCATGCAAACCCTACTCGAAGCCGAAGGAGTGGTCATTCAAAACGATCAGGTGGTGGATTTTGAATCCCGCTTTTGGAGCCCTGAAAAAGAACTTAATCCTTAGATTTTTTGCGAAGCAGGTAAAGCCCTGCAAACATCAGTCCTCCATTCAAAATCAGCGCCTCAAACCCAAACGTATACCCCCAAAGCCAGGCTTGGGAATTGGAGGTGATCAAAAATGTCAGAGAGGGGGCCAAGACTGCCAAGGCAGGAACCCAGGCATCTTTCACTTGATGCTTGGTAAACAAGCCAAAACCAAAGAGCCCCAATAGTGGGCCATAGGTGTAGCCGGCAAGAATAAACACCGAATTGATGACACTTTGATCATTGAGCCAGTAGAAGGCTAAAATGAGTAAAAACATCAGAAAGGTAAATCCGACGTGCACCAGTTTGCGGATAAAGAGTCTCCGTTCAGGGGCATAATTTCGTTCGATTTGAAGGAAGTCGTAGCAAAAAGAAGTAGTCAAGGCCGTCAAGGTAGAATCTACACTCGAATAGGCCGCCGCGATGATTCCCAACACAAAAACAATTCCTGCAAAGGGGGAGAAATATTCGGTTGCCAACAAGGGAAATAGGCCATCCGACTTTTCAGGAATAGCAATCCCCTTGGTTTCTGCATACAAGTACAACATGACTCCTAGAGAGAGAAAAAGTAGGTTGACGACCACCAAAATCACGGTAAACCAAAACATGTTTTTTTGTGCATCCCCTAGTGTACGGCAGGTTAGGTTTTTTTGCATCATGTCCTGATCCAGACCAGTCATGACGATGGTGATGAATGCCCCGGAAATAAACTGCTTGAAGAAGTTGGTACCTGCCTTCCAGTCCCAATTGAAGATCGTCGAACGCTCGTCCTCACTTATTCGGCTGATGTAGTCACCCAAACTTTTAAGTTCCAACTCACTCCCAATTAACCCCATCGTAATCAAGACCGAAGCCAGCATAAAGGTGGTTTGAAAGGTATCCGTCCACACTACCGTCTTAATTCCTCCCCGGTAGGTATACAACCAAATCAATCCCACCGTAATCAGCACCGACACCCAAAAAGGAATTCCCAATGCATCGAATAAAATCAATTGGAGTACGCTGGCCACAAGGTATAGCCGAAGGGAGGAACCAAGTGATCTGGAAAGAATAAAGAAAAAAGCCCCCGTTTTGTAAGACCAAAACCCAAATCGATCCTCTAGATAGGTGTAGATAGATACTAAATTTAGGCGGTAGTAGAGCGGCAATAATACCTTGGCAATGGTAAAGTACCCTAGGGTGTAGCCCAAAACAACTTGGAAGTAATAGAAGTTAGAATTACCTACCTCTCCAGGAACAGAGATGAAAGTGACACCAGAGAGCGATGCTCCAATCATCCCAAAAGACACCAAAAACCAATGGGAGTTGCGGTCGCCTGTAAAAAAGGTATCTCCTGTCAACTTTCGAGTGGTCAACCAGGAAATGAAAAAAAGTATTCCGAAATAAATTAAAATAACTGTTAAAACGAGTTGCGGATTCATATTGTAAGCGTATGTCGCTCGCTAAGTTGTCCATTATTATTAATTTTGCAAAATGAATCAGTTCAGCATACCCCTTCCCCATGTAGAAGAAATTGAGGTTCTCCTCGAGGAACTCATCGATCAGGAAGCGCTAGACCTCGTTGTATTCAATGATGATGTGAACACCTTTGAACATGTCATTCAAGTGCTCATGAAAGTTTGTGAGCATACCCATGAGCAGGCAGAACAGTGTACAATAATCATTCATTACAAAGGAAAGTGTGCAGTCAAGAAAGGTACTCGGCACGAATTAAAGCCACTTTGTGAGGCTATTTTAGACGAAGGCATTCAGGCTGCAATTCTTTAAAAAAATCAACGTGAACTTCCCCTCTAAATTAATCGAAGATGCAGTCACGGAAATCTCCAGACTTCCGGGTATCGGCAAAAAAACTGCACTTCGCTTGGCTTTGCATTTGCTCAAGCAGCATGAAGCGCATACCGAGGCACTTTCTTTGGCCTTGACGCGTATGCGAGCGGAGGTTTCCTACTGCAAAACCTGTCATGCGCTGGCAGATGAGGAACTGTGCACTACCTGTCAAAGCCACAAAAGGGACCGCTCCATGGTCTGTGTGGTAGAGGATATTGGAGATGTATTGGCCATCGAAAACACAAATCAATACCAGGGCGTCTACCATGTTCTCGGCGGAGTCATTTCCCCTATGCAGGGCATTGGTCCTGAAGAGTTGACCTGTGAAAGTTTAGTTACTCGTGTCCAGCAAGGGGAAATTAAAGAGATCATTTTGGCCCTCTCTGCGACCATGGAAGGAGATACGACCTCTTTTTATCTGGGGAAATTACTCGCTCCCCTGAGCGTAAAGATCACTAGTATTGCCCGAGGCATTCCTGTGGGTGGTGAACTTGAGTTTACGGATGAAGTAACCCTAGGCCGAAGTATCCTTACCCGAATAAAATATTCGCAGGAGTAAAGAAATCCTTTGGAAGCAAACTTGGAGAATCTATATTTGCAAACTCTTTCAGGGGTTTAACTCAGTTGGCTTCGCGTCCCGCAAGCGTGCGGGAAGGCCATCGGTTCGAATTCTGAAAGTAATAATGGGGGATTAGCTCAGTTGGCTAGAGCGCTACACTGGCAGTGTAGAGGTCATCGGTTCGAATCCGTTATCCTCCACAGGGCCCCGCAGAATTGCGGGGCCTTTTTTTATCTAAATTTTTTCTACTAGGTACTACATCTACATCCTTTTTAGCCTGAAAACCAACAAGTAC
>JACCDJ010723391.1_pt1 | contig 11981 bp, 14 predicted proteins | sample 7444481 | NCBI WGS metagenome assembly JACCDJ01 (sample SAMN15323435, study PRJNA562643) | freshwater metagenome | isolation source: river surface water | place: USA:Blue River Watershed | collected 2017-08-15 | reverse complement strand
TCATTCCAAATTGCAGCCAGAAAGCGGCTAGAGTCGTAGCAATAACGAGCGCACTAAAGAACACAAAACCATGAACATCAAAACTGTTCTTAGAAATACGAACTTCCTCCATAGGAAAAGTATACCACGGGGAAATTACTTGCCGCTAAGCAGAGATCTTCTTCTGAAGGGCACGTTTCAAGGCAGCATCAATTTTTGCTGCAATCTTCTTAAAATCCTTCTCTTTTTTGCCGCGAGTTGTTTCTGCGGCAGTACCAAGGCGAATACCTGAAGGGTCTACTGGTGAACGCTTATCGAAAGGGATTGCATTTTTATTCACAATAACCCCCTCTTTTTCGAGTAAGTCACTCGCTTCTTTGCCACCAATTCCTTTACCGCCCATCCATGTATCAACAAGCACGAGGTGTGAATCTGTACCTCCAGATACAATTCTCCACCCGAGCTTCGTGAGTTCATCCGCCAATACATGCGCATTTTTCAACACCTGCGCTGCGTATTTTTTAAACGCAGGACTTGCCGCCTCTTTAAGCGCTACTGCTACCGCTGCTATCTGATTATTGTGAGGTCCACCTTGCAAGCCAGGAAAAACTGCTTTATCAATTTTCTTCCCAAGCTCACGCGCATCAATCTTACTAAAAATGAGAGCGCTGCGAGGACCGCGCAATGTTTTGTGAGTTGTTGTAGTCACGACGTCTGCGTATTCAAATGGAGTCGGGTACGCACCGCCCGCAACCAGTCCCGCAATATGAGACATGTCTACCATGAGAATCGCTCCACACGCATCAGCAATTTCTCTCCATTTTCTCCAGTCGACAATACGCGGGTATGCAGTATAGCCGGCTACAATAATTGCCGGTTTCTCTTTCAATGCGAGAGCCTTAAGTGCTGCGTAGTCGAGTACTTCTGTTTTTTCGTCGACACCGTACGGAACTTGCACCCACGCCTTGCCCGTAAGCGAGACCTTAAAACCATGCGTGAGGTGGCCACCCTGGTCGAGCGACATGCCCATAATCTTTCCCCCAAGCGGCACGAGCCCAACATACACTGCCAAATTTGCCGGTGAACCAGACAAGGCCTGCACGTTTACGTGCCACGCGTCTACCTTAAGACCAAACGCTTTAAGTGCACGCTCCTGAGTTAAACGTTCAACCTTATCGATTACTTCATTACCGCCATAGTAGCGCGCACCTGGGTACCCCTCTGAGTATTTATTTACCAGCTCGGTACCAAGCGCCTCCATTACATCTTTTGAGACACTATTTTCAGACGCAATAAGGTTGATCACCTTTTTCTGGCGCTTCTTTTCGTCGGCAATAAGTTTTTTAATTTGAGTGTCTTTCATAGATTACTTTTTAGCCACCTTACCCTTAAATTTAAAATCCTTTCTGTCTTTTTCGTTGAAGCCTCCCACTACCGTAATCTCGCCCTTAATAGGTGGGTGTGGATTATAGTCCTCAAGAATGAAGTCTTCGAAGGTAAAGTCGTCGATATTTTTCTTGGCTGGGTTAATTCGTACACGAGGCAGCTTCTTTGGCTTTCGTTTCATCTGTTCTTTAACCTGATCGTAGTGGTTACCGTAAATATGTGTGTCACCAAGGAAATGCACGAACTCACCAACCTTATAGCCACAGACCTGAGCGAGAACCATAGTGAGCAATGAGTAACTTGCAATATTGAACGGCACACCGAGGAATGTGTCTGCGCTTCGCTGGTAGAGTGCGAGCGAAAGCTTTCCATTCGTAACGTTCACATTGAACATGGTATGGCATGGAGGGATAGCCATTGATGTTCCTGGCTTTGCCATCTCATACACATATTCTGGATTCCAAGCCGAAATCACCACATGCTTTCTGTCTGGATACTTTTTAGATTTTTCGATCGCCCATGCCAACTGGTCAATTTCTCGACCGTCTGAAGCTGGCCAACGTCGCCACTGTCTACCATACACCGGGCCGAGCTCGCCCCACTTTCGCACGAATGTACTATTTGGTTTTTCAGCTTTTACCTTAACGATAAATTCGTCTTGAGTAAGCACTGGAACTTCACCTTTTTCAGCAGCCTTTTTGTATTCTTTAAACGCCCAATCGTCCCAAATGTGAACGTCGTTATCAACCAAATATTTAATATTTGGGTCACCCTTCAAAAACCATACGAGCTCGTGCACAATCCCCTTCCAGAAAACCTTTTTAGTGGTGAGAAGAGGGAACCCCTTCGACAAATCAAAGCGCATCTGCCGACCAAAAACACTCTTAATTGCAATGCCTGTATTGAATTCCTTCTTCTCATAACCGTTCTTCATGATGTCCTTGAGAAGATCGAGATACTGCTGTTCTGGGTGTTTTTGTTTTTTCATGGTGTGAAATTATTTGTTATGCTTTTTTTTCGCACTTTTCACCGATGCTCCCTTCTTTGCTTTTGATTCATCCTCCTTAGGATCAACAAAATGCTGCCAATCGCGACCGTGATAGCGACCCGTTGTTTTATAGTCCTTTGCTGGCGGATTCGTGAGCTCAGAGAAAATAATCTGACCAATGCGCATGTTTGGTCTCAAAATAATTGGAATATGGTTGAGATTACAGAGCTCAAACGTGATGTTGAGAAAGTGCCCTGGATTAATAAGGCCGGCTGTGTTGTGCACAATAAGGCCAATACGGGCAAGGCTGCTCTTACCAGAAAGCTGAATAAGGTATCTGTCCGAACCAAAATAGTCTACCGAGGTACCCAAGATACTGATTCCTGGATGAAGCACAAAGTGACCGTCCTCTGGAATGACAATTTCTGTCGTTTCTGGGTAAATTTTCTTTACTGGGTCAATTGCGACTGACTTTTCAGTATTCCACACAATAAATTTATTGCTGAGCAAAATATCATAACTCGCTGGCTGCAAGCGCTTTTCGTCAAAGTCTTTGATTACTATGTCACCGCTTTTTACTCCTTTTTTAATATCAACATCAGAAAGATACATAGTAGTGGAATTATGGAATTATTCGATCGTAAAAATATTATCTGTACCGTAATACTCTGGCCAATGCGCATTGTAATGCGCGAACATTCGCTCGAGGCGAGCCTGTTCGAGCTCAGCCACACCAACATGCTTCATTACTTTTTCAATTTCTTGCTTCGCACTATCAACCGCGGCCTTATCACCAACAACTTTCTCAAATTCTGCTAAGTATCCGTAGCCGGCATTTTTATCAAGACAGACGTGGAGACCAGCAGCCTCGTACTCTTCACGCTCACGCGACCATTTTGCCTGATACGCGAGGCCAATTTGTTTTATGAGCACAGCATCGAGTTCATCAAGAGATAGTTTTACTGGAGCTTCAAATTCAATACGAGCAACTCCATTTGAACTCGTATCGTCAGCTACTGATGCTTTGATAATGAACAGTGTTTTAGTGTCGGTACTGCGAGTTCTGATAGAGACTTTCGTGCCGTGCTCAGCAATTCGAGCGAGCGCAGCATGTGTGTCGGCTGGCAGGATCGGCATCAATATTTTTTTTAAAAGATCAAACTGCTTTTTATCGGCTGGAGGGAGAAAATAATGATTGAGCTGCTTCCCTTTTCCTACCAACTTCATAGACGGATCGAGCTCGAGAAGTTTTTTACGCAATGTGTCTGCATGTTCCCGCGCGCCCAGCAAACTTTTGATTTCGACTTCGTACTGGTCATTCATAATGGTATTCTTATGAAGTAAGTATAAACTGCCACTGAGCGAATACAATGATGACAAAACCTAAAATCAGTATCGTGGTAGCGATCGCGAAGGCAGATCGTGGAATTGGCCACGGACCAGAGCTTTTGTTTCGAATTTCTGACGACCTTAAGCGCTTTAAGGGCCTTACTACAGGCCACCCTATTATCATGGGCAGGAAAACCTTTGAGTCTATCGGTCGCCCACTCCCCGGCCGCACCACGATTGTGGTTACACGAAACCAGACCTGGAGCGCTCCAGGTACAGAAATTGCCCACTCACTCAATGAAGGAATTCGCATGGCTGCCGCAGCACCTGGCAGCGAGAGTGTTTTTATTATCGGCGGCGGTGAACTTTACAAAGAGGCGCTAGAGGCTGGTGTCGTTGATTGCCTCGAGCTCACCAGTATTGATGCGCAACCTCAAAAAACCGCTACGGTATTCTTCCCAGCGTACGAGACCCTTTTTACGAAGGAAATTTCCCGTGAGAACCGTACTGACGCTGCAACCGGAATATCCTACTCGTGGATCACACTTGAAAAATAACCTCTCGACCAACAAAAAACTCCCACCCGGGAGTTTTTTGTTAAGCGATTGCTTGGGAGATTATTTAACGTCGACGCCCATTGAGCGAGCTGAACCTTCGATAATCTTCATTGCTGCTTCGATGTCGTTTGCGTTGAGATCCTTCATTTTCTTTTCAGCGATTTCGCGGATCTTAGCTTTGGTGATGGTTCCTGCTTTTTCAGAAGGAGCCTTACCTGAACCCTTTTCCTTACCGATAGCCTTGAGAATAAGAGAAGATGCTGGAGGAGTCTTAAAGACGAGCTCGAATGTCTTGTCGTCGTAGACGAGCACTTCAGTTGGGACGAGGTCACCCATCATTTCCTTCGTGCCAGCATTGAAGCGGTTCACGAATTCACCAATGTTTACCTTCGCCTGACCGAGTGCAGGGCCAATAGGGGGTGCTGGTGTAGCCTTGCCCGCAGGAACGATAAGCTTCAGTTTTTTAATCAGTTTTTTTGCCATGTTTTTGTAGGTTTCCTATATATACCTTAAATTCGTTTGACTTGCAAGAAATCGAGCTCTACTGGGGTTTCGCGACCGAACATTGAAACGAGTACCTTAACCTTGCCGCGTTCAGTGTCGATTTCGCTCACCTTACCTTCCAAATCCTTAAATGGACCGTCGGTAATGGTGACTGCTTCGTCAACCTGGAGGTTGATGTCGTGCTTGGTAGTGTCATTGTCCATACGCTTGAACAAATGATCGAGTTCAGTCTTACCAAGTGGTACCGGATACACGCCTGAACCAACAAACCCTGTTACGCGAGGCGTATTACGCACCACGAACCATGAGTCATCGGTCACAATCATGTCTACCAAGATATAACCAGGATAGATTTTCTCTTCTTCCTCAACACGCTTCCCTGCTTTAACCTTTACGATCTTTTCTGTCGGCACAATGACGTTAAAAATCTTGTTTTCCATACCGAGAGATTCGATACGCTGCTTCAAGTTACGAGCAACAGCATTCTCATACCCTGCATAGGTATGAATAGCGTACCAATTTCGTTGTTGTTCTATTTTTTGTTTAGACATTGTGCCTTATTAATGCCGACTAATACGAGACTTCACCGCCCTCTTGCCGCCAGTGGGTTAGATGAAGAGCTGAAGGAGGTTTTGATAGACTGAATCAAAAAGACCTAGAGCAATACCTGCCCCGACCGAAATCACGATCACGACAACTGCATGAGTAAGTGACTGACGACGTGTCGGCCAGCTTACATGCTTCATTTCTGCTTTTGTTTCTTTAATGTATTCTACGATGTTCATATGTAGGAAAAAAGGCCTCCTCCGGCCTTATTTCCAAGTATACCGCGGTTGTGAATAATGTCAACTAGCGTACTTCGTACGTAATTGAGACGTTTGAGGTGAGCTTCGTCTCGCCTACTGGGATTTGTGGAGCTACCGCTGCTTCCATGCCACCACGGGCAGACATACTCATGACCTTTCCGTCATAATACGCTGGAGCATAGCCACCTTCTGAGAATGAAACGATACGTACGATGCTTACGCCGAGGTCGCGTGCGAGTGATTCCGCACTCTTCTTTGCATCAGCAATTGCTTGAGCACGCATGTTTTTGACCATTTCTTCGCGCTTATCCACATCAAAAGCTAGGCCACTGATGTCTGAAGCGCCCTTTGTACCAACAAGCGCAAGAAGTTTACCTGCGTCTTCAATCTTGCGAACCTTAATATCTGCTGTCTGTGTCACAACGTATGCCGCGAGTACACGCTTGCCTGTCTGGCCATACATCGTTGCCGCTGGATATTCGTAGCGAGGATAAATTGAGTACCCAGAAACTTTTATATCTTTTTCCTCTACACCACTTGCCTTCAATGTTTCGTAGATTGCATTAAACTTCTTGCTTGTATTCTCTTGAGCAAGACCTGGGCCAGCAGCTTCCTCACTTACAGTAAATGAGAATGTTGCAATGTCCGGCTTAATAGTGACTTCAGCCTTACCCTGAACTGAAAGAGTGTTCTGTGCAGGAATGCCGCTACCGATGTAGGTCATCTGCTTGAATTCACTGACTGTCTTTGCGAGAAGAAAGAGACTCAAGAGACCAGCAACGGCTGCCATACCAATCTGGGCAGACTTGGTGTTGAGGCAACCCATGCATGAAGATGTTGAATTTGGATTCATATGTGTGATTAATCAATAATACTGCGCTCGCCTATTGTATCAGGTTCTGGTAAGCCTGGAAAACATTTTCGAATAATGAGGCTACAGTAAGCGGCCCCACCCCACCAGGCACCGGCGAGTAGTGAGCCACTATACCCGCCACACTCGCTAAGTCAACATCACCTTCGATACGCTTTTTACCTGGCATGCCAGCTATGTCTTGCTCGCTTACTGTAATACCGACATCAATAATTACCTGCCCTGGCTTTACATACCGATCGTCCACCAAGTGCGGTTTACCGATTGCCACAATTAAAATGTCTGCTGCCTGCGTAAGTGCTGTTGGGTTTTTGGTAGCACTGTGTACTACTGTAACTTCTGCGCCACGAGCCTTAAGGAGCAGTGCGATTGGTCCACCCACGAGTGCTGAACGGCCCATGACAGTCACTTTTTTACCCGCGCACTCTATGCCGTAGAAATCGAGCAAGGTCATCACGCCTTTTGCAGTAGCAGGAACAAAGCCTGGCTTGCCCGCATGGAGCATCGCTGCACTCGTCGAGGTGAGCCCATCAACATCCTTCGCCGGGCTAATGCGGTCAATAATGCGTGAAGTTGCATCATACAAATGTGCAGGCAGTGGTAGCTGGAGGATAATGCCGTGAATCGCCGTGTCGTCATTCGCTTTTTCTATGGTGGACACCACTTCTTCGAATGTGCTCTGTTCTGGCAAATGAGCATGCTCGACGCGAACGCCCACGTACTCTCCGTATGTTTTTTTAATGCGAATGTAAGTTGATGATTCTCTTTTGTCGCCAACCTGAACAATGAGCAGGCCCGGGCGTGGCACCGAAGGATCAAACGCAATTAAATGCCCGAGCGCCTCCTTCATACCGTGCCTAAGCACGTCGCGTACCGCTATGCCGTCTAATATTTTTGGAATGTGTGACATATAAAATTCGCCCGCCCTACTCGTAGCGCAAAGCTTCCATTGGACTCTTGCGTGCCGCTTCTCGTGCAGGATACAACCCAAAGACAATACCGATGAGACCTGACACAACGAGACCGAGAAATGCACCGAGGAACGGAAACTGAATCGGCCAATTAATGCCGGCAAAATGCGTAAGGATGAGCCCAACAAAAAGTGAAAGACTCGAGCCGAGCACCACACCTACGAAACCGCCGAAGCCTGTCAAAATAACCGCTTCGATCAAAAATTGTGTGAGTACTGTCTTTTCTGTGGCACCAAGTGACTTACGCAAACCAATTTCGCGCGTACGTTCGGTAACTGAAACGAGCATAATGTTCATAATGCCGATACCACCCACGATAAGAGAGATCGCCGCAACGGCAGCCAAGAAGAGCGTCAAAATCTGGGTAATCAAGCCAAGACGGTCGGCCAAGTCTGCCTGTGTCTGAATAAAAAAGTCGTCCTTAGTAAAGTCGGTAATCTTATGTGATTCGCGCAGTGTTGCTTTAATGTCATCCACGGTGCGATCAATATTTTTCTGATCGTCAGCCTCTACCATAAAGCGGTGGTAGTGTTTGATTCCAAAAATATATTGCTGGGCTGTCGTATACGGCACAATTGCCACTTCGTCAAAGTTGAAGAATGAAACCTGCCCCTTCTCTGGCATGACGCCGATCACACGGAACGGACGGTTTTTAATTTTGATGCGTTCACCGAGCGCTTCCTGTTGACCAAATAATTCTTCTTTGACCTTTGAACCGATTACCACCACGTCTGCACGGGTGCGTACATCGTCTTCACTCAAGAAAACGCCCTGCTCTACCCCCAAGTCGAACATGTCCTGCATAACCGGGCTCGCGCCGAAAATAGTGAGGCGATATGTTTCGTCTCGGTACGAGCTTGATTCCCCACCAAAAACAATGGGCGTAATACGCTTAAGTGCCGGCACATTCTCTTTTTTCTTGAGCAGTTCAAAATCGCGCTCCTTGAGAGAATCGCTGAACATTTGCGCAGAGTCGGAAGGACCTTTTGGCTCGCGACCTGGAATCACAACGATTGTTTTAGAACCCATGCCCTGCACTTGGTCGAGAATGAGCGTTTGCGCCCCCCCACCCAAAGACATAATGAGCATGATTGACGCGATACCGATAACAATACCAAGAATGGTCAAGAATGATCTTGTTTTATTTGCCCGAACCGCATTGGCCGCTGTACGAAAACTATAGCGAAGTTTCATATATATTTTAGAATTTCTTGATTACTTCTTGAATGTCTTTGCGTATACGCGATTCGACACTTTTTCATCGCGCTCGATTTGGCCGTCACGAATATGAATAATACGCTCCGCATGCTGCGCTGTAGATGTTTCGTGCGTAATAAGCACCACCGTGTGACCAAGCTTTTCGTTCAATTCCTGAATCGTTTCCATAACCATCTGGCCCGAACGTGAGTCCAAGTTGCCCGTTGGTTCATCAGCAAAAATTACCGAAGGCTCCATAATGAGCGCACGAGCAATAGCGGCACGCTGTTTTTCACCACCAGAAAGTTGCGCCGGCTCGTGGTTAATGCGATGCATCATACCCACAGACTCGATCGCTTTAAGTGCACGGTCATTCCACTCTGACTCTGGTACATCTGAATACAAGAGTGGCAACTTTACATTCTCGAGCACAGACGTGCGTGGCAACAAGTTAAATGCCTGAAAGACGAAGCCGAGTCGACTATTGCGAATCTTAGCAATTTCGTCTGGCGTATAGAGATGCGCTTCTTTACCTTCAAAAAGATAGGCACCGCTTGTATAGGAATCCAAAAAACCAAGAATATGGAGCAGTGTTGACTTGCCGGAACCTGACGGACCCATGATTGCCACGAACTGACCTTTCTCAATAGAAAAAGAAACTCCGCGCAAAGCCTGCGTCTCCGTGCCCTCACCGAGGTACGACTTCGTAAGATTTTTAGTTTCGATGATTGGCATAGCGTACCGTTTACCCGTCACTCCGCGAGAAGTTTCTTACTTCTTTGTTCCAGAGACTACTACCTTCTGCCCTTCCTTTAGGCCAGAGCGAATTTCGATTACACCACTCACGTCACGCAAACCCGTTACAACTTCAGCTTCATCACCCGCAGAAGCACCATCCTTTGCAACGAGTGTCACGAAATGCTTTCCGCCGCGTTCCACAACTGCACGCGCAGGAATAACAAGAACATGCTCTGCTCGGCCCGTAACAATATCCACATTCGCAGTCATGCCAGACTTTACACGGTCATCAGTTGAACTCGCAAAATAAAGCGTTGTCTTATAGGTAGAAACACCCTCCACAACAGTTTCGCCCGGTTCGATAGCAACAACCTTTGCGGCAAAAACTTGATTTGTGTACGCATCAAGTGTGAGTGAAGCTGGATCTGAAAGTTTTACAGTTGCAACATCTGATTCTGGGATGTATGCCTCAATTTTGTACTTATCAGTAGAAATTACCGTGATGACTGGTGAATTGGCAGTGACGATTTCGCCAACATCTACCATTTTGTTTGTAACTACACCGTAAATTGGTGAACGCAAATAGGTCTTGTTGAGCTTTGCGCGAACACTTTCTACATTTGCGGCAGCAGCATCTACCGTAGCTTGTTGGGCTGCAAGGTTTTCGAGGCGTGTTGGCGCAATTGTCTGAGCCAATTCTGACTTTGCAAGATCGAGCGCTGATTGGGTAGAAATGATTTCCTGCTCTGCAGTACTAAGATTTGTTGTGGCTGTATTGAGGGCAGTACGTGCAGCAGAAACAGATTCTTTATATCCATCAATAGTTGATTGTGAATAATTTGACGCTAGTCGCAGATCGTTTACCGCGAGTGCAACGGAATTAAGAAGATCTCGTGCTACGGAAATATTCTTCTTCGCAACTACGATAGCTGCTTGAATCTCAACATTCGATGAACTTGGAGAAAGCGTGCTTGTGTCCCAATTTTGGAATGAACTCTGCGCTGTAAAACGCGTATTCTCGATTTTAGTTTTAAGAACAGGATCAATTTGGAGCGTGAACTGTGGAACACTTGAACTTGGATTACTGAAGAATTGGTCTGCCTTATTGCGGACTGCATCATCAAAAGTAGTATATGAGGTTTGAATCAAATTCACTGCTGTACGGCGAGCATTCTCGAGTGCAGACTGAGCACTCGCAGCACGAACACGTGCAACCTGAATACTTTCTTCGGTTGCACCACGACTGAGTTCGTCGAGTTTTGCAGCTGCAGCGCGGTAATTAGCACTTGCCTGGTTGAGTTCAGCAACAACATCGTCATTTTCAAGAGCGATAAGGAGCTGTCCTGGCACTACTTGTGTTCCAACGTCCGCAGCAATGCGAGTTACGCGACCAGTACGGTCAAACGCGAGCTTTACGTCTGAAGCCGAACGCACACGGCCCGTTACGCTCACAAGCTGAGAAACATCCTGAATTGAAGCTGTAGCCGTTACGAGCGTAGTTTTTTTACCTGCGCCAGCAAAAGCAAAACCGACAATGAGAATGAGGATAATTCCCCCACCGATGTACCACCATTTTTTTGGAATTTGTATTTTCATATATATAGGAATCAGGCGTATTATAACACGCAAAGTCACCTACAGCTAGGCGAGCATGTAAGCAATAACAAGAGAAAGTATGAGCGCAACTACTTCAAAAACAACTGTGGGGCTCAGCGTAAAGTAGTAATCTTTGAGCCAATTGTCGTTGCCGTGCTCATGTGCAGCATGGCGCAAGTCAGTGCCAGACCATGTCTGCACGAGATTCCATGACCAATGGCCATTTTTATTGCTGAAAAATTTAATGGTGCGCTTTGAATACGGCCATAGCCACGCAATTCCCCACCCAATATGCACAGAATCATGTGCAAAATGGAGGAAAACTGCGCCCGCAAACAAGATCGCGATTTCTGGCGTCGCAATCGCGTAAAGCGCCACTGCCATAATCACGAAAAAAATTGGGTAATGGAGCAGGTCACGATGTTCGTGTGCATATTTACCCGTACCACTGCCCCTTTTTCGCATCACCAAACTCATACGAGACAAAAACACATCCACATCGGGCAAGAGCGCAAATAGAACACCGAGCGCATACCAAGAAAATGAAGCTTCAAATCCGAACAAACTCGCAACTACTGCAGAGAGAGAAATCCCGAAAGCAATGTCGAGAATCATGCATACATGATAACAGCGAGCAGGTCTTAGTCAACCAAAAACTATCGTCCTTCGTTTTTAGACTCAAGAAATGGCGCAAGGAAGCGGTATGCAAGAATCGAAGTAAAAATACCGACAAGAGCGCCGCACATAATATCCAACGGGTAATGGACGCCTGCAATCACACGCGCAGCACCCACCACTACTGCAAGCACGTAGGCAACAATTCCCCACACCTTGTTATGACAATAGAGCGATGTGGCGAATGCAAAAAAGAATGTTGCATGGCCAGATGGAAACGATGATGTTGCTTCAAAGAAGAGTGGGTGAATCGTACCGAGTGCCTGAAATGGCCGAGCCCTCCCTACCATAGACGCAATGAAGCCTGTTACAACAAATAATGAAAGAAGACTGGAGAATGAAATAAAAAATAATACTTTGAGGCGCTCCTTTTGTGAGTGAAAT
>JACCDJ010133492.1_pt1 | contig 11981 bp, 19 predicted proteins | sample 7444481 | NCBI WGS metagenome assembly JACCDJ01 (sample SAMN15323435, study PRJNA562643) | freshwater metagenome | isolation source: river surface water | place: USA:Blue River Watershed | collected 2017-08-15 | reverse complement strand
ATTGTAATTTGAAGTCTGAGATGTTTTGGTAATATTTGGTCACACTCATAAACAACTGCTTTTGATGATGCTTGCATCATAATTGTTGTAATTGGTTTTACCCAATTCACCAATCCCCATCCTTCAGTTTTTACACCTAAACTCTCAGAGTAGATACCAGTACCTAAGGATAAACACTCTATGTCTTTTAATTTAATATCAGAGTTCTTTATAACTTCAGCAACAGCAGCAAGTGCTGGATTATTAATATAAACACCACCATCTACTACTACTCTATCTTTCCCATCAAACTTCATCTCATAAGAAGGTAAATATGTTGGAGCAGCTGATGTAGCTCTACAAACATCTTTTAGTGTAGCATTGTATCTTTCATCCTCTTTTGCTCTTCTACTTTTGAACATAATAATTTCATTACTCTTAAGGTCATAAGAAGTTATAATTGAAGGCTTAAGAGTATCTTTCAAAGTTAGATTTTCAAAGTATTGAGATAGTAATTTGTCTAAACCATCTGGTGAAAATTTAGGATTGAAAACTGAATTGATGCCTCTTTTTATTTTCTGAAAAATGTTTTTACTTTGTGGAAATATTTCACCTCCTTTAGTTGTGTAAAGTTCATACATAGTATCTAAGTCTAAGTGTGGATTCACACCATCTTTTGTACAAGTAAGTGCACAAGTTATAATACCACCAGTAGATGTTCCAACTATACAATCAAAGAGTTCGTGTATTTTTTTACCTGTCTTTTTTTCTATTTCTTTAAGAATTAAAACTGGTATGATTCCTCTTAAACCACCACCATCAATTGATAATATTCTAAATTTTGCCATTGTTAAATTTTATTTTTATAGTTTATATATCCGGTCCAGAAAATATCTTTTGTTTATTAATATATACAATATGAAACATTTAAGAAGATTTGTTGAATCAGTAGATATCTCAAAAGAGGATGTACTAGACAACTTTGTTTACATCACAGACAAATTAGGTCAGCCTGATGTTTACTGGATGAAATTCGGAGAAGGGAAAAAATGTACACTTGTTTGGGACTTGGGATTAGATATTACCCATCTACAAGATGCTAGTAATTTAATTAATAAAATTAAATCAATTGTTGAGGAAATTGATGATGTAATATCAGCCTCTGAGAGATTATCTGATTATAATTTTACTATGTCATTAAGTACTCATCTAAGAATTGAAATGATACCAAAAGATACTGGTAAAGATGAATATGAATTCATAAGAAATTATGATTCAAGAACTCTTCATGTTAAAAAGTCTGAAATAGAGAGATTTTTCACATCAAGAGGTTTAATTGTTGCTAAATGGGATATTGATAGTTCTTACAGTGAATGGAGAGAAGCTAATGATTTAGAGATAACTATCTCAAGACCAAATCCGGGAGTAACAAGTGAGTTAAGAGCTTTAGTTGAAGCAGAGTTAGAAAGAAAAGCGGATGATATTGATAGAGATTACTCTGTAGAAAGTGGAACTACATACTTTGGTATAATGTCTATGGAAGAAAAATCTTATATTGATTTAGTATAATGTTTAGCTCTGATAACATATTTGTAATGATTTTTGGAATCTTGATAGGATTAGGATTCATAGTAGGATCGGTCTATTGGGTGAATAAACTATTTGCATCAAGCACAAAAGACTTATTGGTTAGATTTGTACTTGTGATTTTTACTGCACTTGTTGCACTTTTTATAGTTGATAAAACAGTTGCTTTTAAGGTTTCTCTACTCAGTGAAAACCTGAGTAATGAACTCTTTGACTTAATAAAAACCCTAACACTTATGATATTTTCTTACTACTTCGGAACTAAAAATAATTCAGGTGTTGAAGAAAAAAATAAATAGATTATGAAATACCTTAAAACATTTGAAGAAGTTTATTATAAATCTTTAAAAGATTGTGAAGGATATGTCGATGCTAATGATTTAGTTGGTCAACATCTTTGGTTTCATACAAACAGAACTCATAGAAATAACGGTTGGAATGGAATGATAGGTATCTATGATTCAACACCAACTGGTAGAAAAGAAGGTTATGCTGGTAGATATACTAATGAAGTTAGAATTTCCAAGCCTATCTTCTTTCAAACATCCGAAGCAGGGGCTAAAACAATAAAAGAAACTGATAAAAGAATTTTAATTGCTGGTGTTTCAGGAATTGTTATTCCAACAAATAATGATACAACCGGAATGATTAAAATAACTTACAATCCTATGGATGTTGCTTACTTTCACGCAATAGATGATCCAGATAAAGTAGAAATAGTTTCAGCTGATGAAGTTTATTTTAATGCAACAGAAGAAGGTCAGTGGGAAATCTGGGCTTTGAATCCAAAATATTAATACAAAAAAAAGAAGTAGATTATTCTACTTCTTCAACACTTGTTAGATACCAAGCTCTTCCTCCGAAATGAAACCAAGCATGTGTTGGTGTTTTCACTGGTTCCCAGATTTCTATAAATCCTTTTTGTCCTGGAAATGGCTTTGTAATAATTTTATTTTCTTCAAACTTAATAATACCTTTGGTTGTGCTCATAAATTAAAATAGATAAATTTATTGTTATATATCAAAAAAATTTATCTATTTTTTATATTCCAATATAATTATGAGGTGAGATTGATTTTAATTCTAATTTTACTTCCTCTGAAATTTCCAAGGTGTTAATAAACTCATGAATAGATTCCATAGTTACTTTATCATTTCCTCTCGTTAAAGACTTAAGTGTTTCATATGGATTTTTAAATCCTTCTCTTCTTAAAACTGTTTGTATTGCTTCGGAAATGACAACCCAGTTGTCATCTAAATCTTTATTAATTTCAGACTCATTGACAACAATCTTATCTAATCCTTTTAGAATTGATTTAATTGAAATTATAGTATGTGAAATCGGAACACCTATGTTTCTCATAACAGTGGAGTCTGTTAAGTCTCTTTGTAATCTACTAATTGGTAGTTTTGATGATAAGTGCTCAAAGATAGCATTAGCCATTCCTAAGTTACCTTCTGCATTTTCAAAATCAATTGGATTAACTTTATGTGGCATCGCTGAAGAGCCAACTTCATCCTCTTTTAACTTTTGAGTAAAGTAGTTCATAGAAATATATTGCCAAATGTCTCTTGATAGATCAATAAGTATTGTATTGATTCTTTTCATACCATCAAAGTAAGCAGCTAAGTTATCATAATGTTCTATTTGAGTTGTAGGAAAACTCCTTGTTAGACCTAAACTTATTGCGAAGTTATCAGTAAATTGGTTCCAATTTATTTTAGGATAAGCTACATGATGAGCATTAAGATTACCTGTGGCTCCTCCAAATTTACAAGAGTTAGGTACCTCATTTAAAAGTCTGACTTGATTTTCAAGTCTTTCAACAAAAACAGCAATCTCTTTACCAAGTCTTGTTGGTGTGGCTACTTGACCATGTGTTCTTGCTAACATTGGGATTTCTCTCCACTTTCTGGACAGCTCATCTAATTTTTCAATTAAATCATTGTAAAGATTGTTCAAGATATTTGAATGACAATCTTTTATCATAAGTGGATAAGCTGTGTTATTTATGTCTTGAGAAGTAAGTCCAAAGTGGACAAACTCTTTTACATCAGAAATTCCAACTTCATCAAATATATCTTTTATGAAATATTCAACTGCCTTGACATCATGATTTGTTTTAGATTCATACTCTTTTATTTTAGTGAAATCAGCATCTGTGATTTCTTTATAGAGTCTATTTCTTAACTTATTAATTTGTTCTGGTGTTACCACAAATAGTTGTGGAATAACTTCACAAAGAGAAATAAAGTATTCACATTCTACTAAGATTCTGTATCTAATTAGTGCTCCTTCTGAGAAGTAGTTTCTGAGTTCTAAAGTCTGTCTTTGGTATCTACCGTCAACAGGGGAAATTTGCCATATCATAATATATTTATGACAAATTATTAGTAAAGTTTAATTTGATTTACTAGAAAAAAAATTACAAATTGTATTTCTCTTCTTTATAGATTTTTTGAGAGCACATCCATTTTTACACATTGGACCTATGTCAGTGGCTCTGTCTATTTGAGATCCACAGATTTTACAAGTCATGTGTAACTCAGATGAACCATCTTTATTTTTAACTGTCTTATACTTGATATACTTAGTGCTCATACACAAGAGTATATCTAAATTTTAACATATGTTTTAAAAAATACCAGTATTAATTTTATTTTAAAGAAAGATAGGTACCAATTGATAAAGTAATCCAAAATAAACCTTTTATTAAGAAAAATAAGAATGTTAAAATTGCTAATTCTTTGTATTTAATCCTTCTCATATATTATAGAATTTTTCAATTTTTTCCATAACAGATTCTGGTGTTATCGCCTTAGTACAGATGAATCTTCTATCTTCATCATCTCTATAAATCGGACACCAAAGCCAATCACTTGGATTAAATTGGTGTTTGTGAAAACATCCATGACAAACAGACTCTTCATATATTCTGAGTGTTTTATCATCTATGTATTCATTATCTTTTGATGTGACATTTGATATAATCACTGTTGGTTTTCCAAGACCTTGAGCGATCCAAGAAAGACCACTACTAAGCCCAATGAACATTTCAGCATGTTGGATGTAGTTGATAACATCATCAAATGGTAATCCTATTTTCTTAACTGCATTATGTGGAACCTCATTGAAATGACCTTGTATACCAAATGAAAAATCTCTCTCTACACAAACTGGAGTTAGTCCTTTTTTTCTTAGCATCTTACACAGAATGTCCCAAGCACTTGGGTGATTCCAGTATTTAGCTTGACAAGTACTATGAACTCCTATACAAACATATTTGTTTTTTATTGGTCTTTCTTTTTTGACACCATCTACTTTAAGAGTAACGCCTTTTGATTCTATACCAAAATCTTTAGCATACCCATCAATAAGAGGTTGGTCAAATTTATAAGTGGTTGTTATTTTCTCGGAGTATATTTCACCATTGAGTGTCCAATTCTTTTCAAGAGTTGAAAAAGTAAAATCATTCTCAGATTTTTTTAGTATTTTAATTTCTGGATAAGAACTTTGAAAAAGGTGTGGAAAATCCGTGAGAACAGTAACTTGTTTATTATTTTCAATTCTGAACTTTTCAATAACTGCAAGAGCTCCGATGTTGTCACCAATCGAATTACTAACTATTTCAACTAAAGTTTTGTTGAAATTTTTTTTTTCAACCTGACTTTTAACTTTATCAGATTTAGTAGACTCACTATACCAAATACTACTTAGTTTTTCAAAAACTTGTGGTAATGAGGGATTACATTCAAACTTTGGTTTTTTCTCTAAACAATTACCAATAAGTGTTACTGACTGAATTGTTCCCCAGTCTCTGAGTGAGTACTTTAAATCAGATGCACAATGTAATTTACAATCACCAACAATATATGAGTATTTGTAGCTCTGTGATGAATTTCTCCAAGGAGCTCTATACTCTGGTTTAATTGAACTTCCAAGTTGAATTATATAGGTGTCTGTTGTTCCTGCGATATGAAGAAGTCCAGAGTCCATTGTAATAACACAAAGTGCATTATTAACTACATGCCAAGTTTCATCTAATGTTGTTTGATTTGTTAGGTCTAATCCATTAGATAAAGTCAATTTGAATATTGGTTTATCATTATTCGAATAATAAACTGATTCCTCATGAGCATCTCTACCAACAACTACAACTGGTATGCCCATGTTTCCACAAAGATTACAAAGAGACTGCCAATTTTCCTTGCTCCAAGTTCTGGAAGACCAAGATTGTGATGGATGTATAACAACATACTTTTCAGGAAGATTGAACTTACTTAGACAATCTTCATCTGACTTAGGAAAGTAATCACATTTAAGTTCATCCGGTGTCAACATAAATCCAAGATCTTTTGCGTGATATTGTCTGATATCGCACAGGGCATGTTTGAATTCAACACCATGTTGGTCTCTTCTTCCAGTTTGATGAAATGTTCTATGTAAGTCAAAATACTGTCTGTATTCTTCTTCACTCTTATCATCAAAGTTGAGACTTTCTTCTACATAAGGTAAATTTTTGAAGATACCAGGTTGTTTTGTAATCACAGTTATAGGTGACTTAAAAATTTCAGATAGTTTTCTGATAGTTGGTGTTGCACAAATTAAATCACCTAAAGCGGCTGCACTACAATAAAAGGCTTGTCTCTTCATTATTTTATAATTTTTTATTTATATGTAAAACTCACATATATGTTTTTTTATAATTAAACAACTAATAGAGCTATTGTTGTCACTAACACAAACCAAGCTAATACAAGTAAGGCTTCTTTTTTCATAAATATTAAATTAATATAATTAAACAAATTCTATAATCATTTTTGTATTTTATCCCACTTCTCTTTATAGTTCTTATTTGATGAGGCGTAACTCGCATACTCATTCACCATAGGGTGACCAGTGTTATAATATCCCAAAACTAAATCCCATCTACCATACATACCGTATAGTTTTTTAAGCATTTTACAACTAACATCTATATTGAGTTCAATATCTGTTCTAAGTTCTTGTGAACTAACTGTTCTTCCAGCATAACTATGTGCAAATCTTGTAATAATTTGCATTGGACCCTGTGCTCCAGCCGATGATATCTGATATGGATTATAATCCCAATCAAATGGACCACAGTATCTAGTTTCTAAATAAGCAACATTATACAAGATGTATTTGGGAATATTGAATTTTTTAGACCTATCTTCTATGAGATTATACATTCTCAATGAGACAGGAGCATCCGAAGATGCTCCCATTTCATAGACTTGCTCATTTTTTACAGTTTCAGTGTAAGTATTCAGAAAATAACTACAAAGTAGTATGGTAAAAATAGAGGCAAGTAATACCGTTATTAATGTAAATTTTGGTTTCATTATTTTTCCTCATTGCTACTTGGTTGATGTTGACTCCAAATGTTTTTTGCATAGAGGTCAAATATAGCCTGACCAACGCTATCCTGTAGTAGTGTATAAGAACCATCTACTTTTTTGATTACCATAAGATTACTTGATTCATCTATAGCAATTGTAACATCTTTTCTTTTAATAAACTCAGGTTTTCCTTGATTGCCCATTTCTTTGAGAGCATCATAGTAATAACCAATTGTGAAGGAAACAATCATTCCGAGAATGATAAAGGAATAGTTAAGTGTAACTTTTAAACCTTTTTGCAATTTCTGTTTGAATTCTGAAAATACTTCCATATGATTTGTTTTTAATTGTTAGCGGAGAGGGAGGGATTCGAACCCCCGTTAGCTTTCACTAAAACGGTTTTCAAGACCGCCGCGTTCAACCACTCTGCCACCTCTCCGGTTGTTTCTATTATATTAAATAAGAATTATTTGTTTAAGGTTCTAAATCTTCATCAGTAACTATATTTTTCCTAAGAAAATCTGCTACTTTTGAATTAGGATGTTTTGTAAAAACATATCTTGAAATTGTAAACACTGATACAAAAAGAGCAAAACCTGTAATAAAAAATACAGTCAAAAATTTAATCATAATTAATAATTATTTTATGTCATACACCTTATATGGTGCAATAATATTTACTTTTGAACCATTAGTATTAAAATACCAAATAGAATCTTTTGTTTGTCCAAAAATAGTATCTGTGTATGCAATTGCTGGACCAGTCAACTCTTGGCCATTTTTATGGTATTTAACCAATCCTTCTATTTTATACTTGTATACAATTGTTTTCTTTTCAGTGTTGTTACAAGATGATGTCAAAAGATTTAAGCAAGTGACAAGTGATAAACTTAGAAATATTTTAGTTTTTTTCATAATGGTTAATAATTTATTTTACAAATATAATGAAGATATTTATATATTCAAAATATTTTTAAAAACAAGTATGGTCAGAATTGACAAAGCTGCTACTAATAAAATCAACAATAATCCTTTTATTTTCTTGACCATTTTCTTTTACTTTTTTTAATTATATTTTCTTCAGCTTTATTTCCTATAGAATTCCAGTCCTCAATAATTGTTAGACTTTTTAATGTCTTTTTTGTTTTATTTATTTGTGGAATTATATAAAAATATATTAAAAATAGAAGATACCATTTTGATATTTTTATATCAGTTATATCATGGTAATTTCCTTTTTCTGATTTCTTTAGTCTAACTTGCCACTTACCATCATCTTTTCTAAGAGAAATATCATCAGATTGAAAAAATTCTTCTTCACCAGACCACTTACTATCTGGTGACTTTATATCACTTATTACAAAATTTTTGATTTCATTTAATTTATCTAAATACATTATATTAAATTGAATTTTTCAATATCTTTCAAAAATGGTAGTTCTTGTCTTTGATATATTAAATTTTTCTTTGATATTTCTTTCTTAGAAATATTTGGTAAGTCTTTTGGTACTTCTAATATTTTAGTTCCAAATGCATCTATTATGCAACTATCACCAGAATATGAAAGACCATTTCCATCATATCCAACTCTATTGACTCCAATTACATAACACTGATTCTCAATAGCTCTTGCTTTTAATAAAGTCTTCCAAGCTTCTGACCTTGACTCTGGCCAATTAGCAACATAAAGTAAAATATCATATTCTTCTTTATTTCTAGCCCAGACTGGAAATCTCAGGTCATAACAAACTTGTGGACAAATTTTCCAACCTTTGTAATCTATAACAATTTTTTTATCACCAGGTGTGTAATGATTTGTCTCACCGGCAAAAGAAAAAAGATTCTTTTTATCATAGGTTATAATAAGACCATCTGGTTGAACCCAAATAAATCTATTGTAATACTTATCACCATCTTTAATAATTACCGACCCACATATTACTGATTTTCTCTTAACCGCATTAACACTCATCCAATTGACCGTCATACCAGACATATCTTCAGCTAATAGTTCTGGAGACATACTGAATCCAGTTGTGAACATTTCAGGAAGGATAATAATATCAGAGTCATTAATGTGGTTAATAACACTCTGGTAATTTCTTATATTGTCTGTTTTGTTTTCCCAGGTAATATCTGGTTGTAGAATTGTAATTGTAAGATTTTCCATATAAATGATATTACCATTTTATGTATTTGTTTTCTATATAGAAAAGCTTTCACCACAACCACAGGTTCTTGAGACATTTGGATTATTAAATGTAAATCCTTTTCCATTAAGTCCACCTGAGTAGTCAAGTTCGGTTCCTACAAGATATAAGAAGCTTTTTCTATCACAAACAATTTTGATACCTTTGTCTTCGAACTCTTGGTCACCCTCATTCATCACATTATCAAATGATAGGTCATATGATAAACCTGAGCATCCGCCACCTTTAACTCCAACTCTAATGAAAGAGTTATTGAGACCATCTTCGGTCATAAGTTTTATGGCTTGTTTCTTTGCTGACTCTGTTACTGTAATCATAATATATTATAATAAAAAAACCCCAAAAAGATGGGGTTTTATATTTTTAGTTTTCTAATTTTTTAGAATCTTCTTCCTTTGAATTCTTCCTCAACTTCTTTAGCGATTTCTTTAGGATCTCTGTTAGGATTCTCTTCAACTTTTTTCGCTATTAAAGCATTAAGTCTTGCTTTTTCTTCTTTGTTATGTTTAATAGCACCATACCAAATTGGTGAAGTTAATCCTAATGCTCCAAGAACGCCAGCAACTACTTCCCAGTTAGATACTAAACCCGTTCCATATTCAGGATCAGTAGCGTGAGTTTGTTGTAACCATTGAACGAAGTTATTAAATATCTCACTAACAGCAGAGAAGTCAAACTCTTCATTTACTTTAGAAACTTCTTGAGCTCCATAAGATTCAAATTTCTTAATATGTTTCATATTTTTTGATTCATTTTTATAATGTATATATTATAAAAAAAAACTAAAAAATTGAATTACTACTTTTTTGGATCTTTTTTAAGAGAGAGTTTATAGTTGAATAACTCTTGATCAGTCATTTCTGAGGTATTAGTGTAGATTGTTTTATCTTCTTCACCTTTGAATAGTCTTTCCATATACTCTTCATCTAAAACATCTTCATTACTATCTGTAACAAAAATCTGATTTTTAACAACAGTAGATACTACTTTTAGGACTTCTGTTTTTACATTAGGTACAGTTACTGTTTGTGAGAAAGAAACAAACGGCGTGAATAAGAGGAATACTATTAACTTTTTCATACTACAAATATACATAAAATATCTTAATCAAAAAAGTTATTTCCTCTATTTATTAATGGTGTGTAATTCGGATCAATTATATCTTCATATATCTCAAACTCTTCAAGTCTTACAAGTAGCTTTTCTGATTCTGATAATCTATCAAACTTTTGCCAATTTCTATTTCTTCTAGCATACATAACTTGTTCAATAGTCAATTGTTCAGAAATCATCATTAATTTATAATATGCTAAATCTTTATTCATTTTTGTATATATAATTACAAACTTAAATACCTTAATATGAAAAAGATTATTTATAAATTAGAAAGATGGTTTGATTTGAATCTGGGTTGGTTTTTTACTAATAGTAGAAAACAAGAAGAGTGGTGTGAATACTTAAAACAAAAGTATCCAGAAGATTATCAGAATAGTATCAAATAGTTAAAGCCCCTTAAAAAGGGGTTTTTTTATTCCTTCATAAACTCAGATCTTCTACTATCTCCGTGCTTTTTAAGATAAGAAACTACACACTTGGCTGATGAATAGTTTGTAGCTAAAGGAACATCATGAACATTACATAATCTCATTAACATCTGCACATCTACTTCATGTGGGTGTGAATATAGAGGATCTATAAAGAAAAGTACAGCGTCTATTCCGCCTTCTACTAATTTAGAAGCAATTTGAGCATCACCACCCATCGGACCAGATAGTAAACACTCTACATCTAATCCAGCATTTTCAATATGTTTACCGGTTGTTCCTGTTGCGTATATCACAACATCTTTTTGTTTGAAGAAATCCATTCTCTTCATAATAAAGGCCACCATATCGGCCTTTTTATTATCATGTGCTATTACTGCTATATTCATATTACTTGTATAAAATAAAGACAGAAGAGTTTATTTAAAATAAAAAAACCCAACAAAGTTGGGTCTTAAATAATAAACGCTGAGATTACACGTTTCTGTGATAGTTCTTTTGTTGGATTATGGTTTCCCTCCTTATCCACCACCGTTGCCAATGGTATACTATCAGTGACGGTTAGTTAGACTAACCACTTCTTGAGTTACTGACAACTCTCCACTTACTCTATCTACCCAACCCTGCCGGACTAGCTCAGGCTTCGACACCTTATAGACTTTTCGATGAAATCACATCAGCCTTTCGGGCTTCAGTGGCCGTGAACGTCTCACGACTAAGTAGTCACCTTTCATCAGTAACTAGGCGACACTTTCGATTTCTGTTTTTAATTTTTCAATCAAATTTTGAAATTTAAGTGCCGTGTAGATTAAGTCGAAGTTGTGGTCACCTCTCAGCTCTCAAGTCTTTTGAACCCAAGAATACTGGACAACTCCGTGTAATGCCTCCATCACAACTTTTCAAGATATCTTCACCACGACTCACCTTTCGGTTTATCTACACTCTTGGTAGAGTGATTAGTGTTTGTTAACAGCACCACCTGTACAACAAATTGTCTTTCGACTTTGAGACACCTCTCAAGTTGAAGCTCGCAATGGTGATAACTGGTGGGTCAACACTTCTCACAAAACTTCTACGGGTTATTCTTATTCTTCTTCCGAAGTCAACTGAACAATCTACACTTGCCCAGTCACAGTTCCATTTCCCTACGGAGTTACCCTCGGTACTTCAGGGACTGTGATATCCCGCTTGCCTACTCGACCTCAAAACCTTTCGGTTTCAAGACACAGGTGAGTTTAGCAATCTCACCCATTTTATCCTCCTTTCAGAGATTATTTAACGACTATAGGCCGCCGAT
>JACCDJ010312551.1_pt1 | contig 11991 bp, 10 predicted proteins | sample 7444481 | NCBI WGS metagenome assembly JACCDJ01 (sample SAMN15323435, study PRJNA562643) | freshwater metagenome | isolation source: river surface water | place: USA:Blue River Watershed | collected 2017-08-15 | reverse complement strand
TTTCCTAAACGCTAGATGCGGGTTCGATTCCCGCCGGGGCCACACATGACGCGAAGCGTCAGTCCGGAGGGATTGAGTCCGGAGGACGAAAAGAATGGAGCGCACCTTCTAAACGCTAGATACGGCCGGGGTCGCGCTCGACTCGATTCCCGCCGGGGCCACACATGACGCGAAGCGTCAGTCCGGAGGGAATGAGTCCGGAGGAATTAACTCTATTTTCATCCCCGCAGGCGATTCCAAATTGAACTTTTTGCTTTGCAATTTGTTCTAGTATAAATACTAAATTATTTGATTCATCAACTCTATACACGCGTCAGTGATTTACCTGAAAATTGGGATCAGGTGTCGGAATCGTGCATTTTCTTGCAACGCAACTATTTGGGGATTTTGGAAAATGCTGTTCCAGCAAATATGCAAAATACCTTTGTGGGTATATTTGAGGGCGATAAATTAATGGCAACTGCCTTATTCCAAGAGATAGATTTAGCACCATTGGACAGCTTTGGAGAAAGAGATCACTTCCTAGTCACTAAGGTCAGGAACTTTCTATTTCGACGATTCGCATCGAAATTATTAATTGTTGGTAATAATCTTTTAAGTGGTCAAAACGCTTACGCCTGTCTGCCCAATTCTGACGAAAAAAAGGTGGTGGAAAAACTGAAGGAAATTTGCCATATTTGGCCAAATAAATCTCATTTAACCATTTTCAAGGACTTCACTTCAGACCAAACAATCCCCTTTCAAATACCAGCCTTTAGCTCAGATTATCCATTTAGCTCACAGCCTAATATGGTTTTTGAGATTAGAGAGGGGTGGAAAACAGAGGGTGATTATGTATCGGATTTAACCAAAAAATACCGAGATCAATTTAAGCGATGTCGCAGAAAAGGCAATGGTATATACGCTAAGGAATTGACCTTAGACGAAATACTGGAGAACGAAGAAACGCTCTATACTTTGTATCTACACGTTGCAAAAAACGCTCCATTTAATACGTTTATTCTACCTGAAACACATTTTTCTGTTTTCAAAAAACAACTAGGAGATGACTTTATTCTGCGTGGTTATTATAAAAACGATCAACTCGTAGGCTTTACTACTGTCATTCGGCATGGTACTGAATTAGAGACCTATTTTTTAGGCTATGATGATACGATTCAGCGAGAGAAAATGCTTTACCTGAATATGCTTTATGACATTATCCAATGCGGCATTTTACAAGGATTCAAACGTATTATTTTGGGAAGAACTGCATTGGAAATAAAGAGTTCTATCGGTGCAATTCCTGTACATTTAAATGGATTTATGCGCCATTCGTATCCCCTAGTTCACCAAAATCTTAGCTGGATATTCCCCTTCTTAGAGCCGAAATCGAATTGGATTCAACGCCATCCCTTCAAGGATTAAATTGCTGATGAATCAATTAAGCATTCCACATTAGGGTGCATCCATAAAAAAGAGGCTGGACAATCGGTTCCAATTTTTCGCTCCATTATCCGTTTAACAGCGTCTTGTTTTCCCTTTCCAGTTATCAGGAAAATGATTTTTTTTGATTGCATAATACCCTCCATTCCCACGCAAAGCCCATAAGCAGGTTCATTACCTGCTGATAAAGCTGGATCATGGGCTATGGTTGATTCCGCTAAAATTGCTTTGTGAAAATCTGGATTTAACGTTTCCCCAGGTTCGTTAAAAGCAATATGGCCATTTTTCCCTAGACCCAAAATACAGATATCTAAGGGACTATTCTCTTGAATAAATTTTCCAATACGTTTGCATTCAGAATCAACAACTTCAGGTGCTGTGTCGAAGGAGATATATCGGTTGCTTGAAATTTCCAAAGGCCCTAATAAATGCTTTTTCAAATAGGTCTCACATGAATCTGGATGACTTAATGGGATAATTCCCCATTCATCCATTTTAATTACCCGCATCTTCGTATAAAGTGCCTTTTGTTTCGCCATTTCAGCATACATCCCTGTAGGACTTCCCCCAGTTGCAGCACAAAACAACAAGTCAGGATTTTGTTTGACTTCTGATGCGATCAATTGTGCCGCTTTTTGACTTAATGCCAAGTAATTTTCTAAATAGGTGACTTTCATTTTGTGGATTTACACAGCAATATACCAAATCAATACTTGTACTTGCAAATATTTAGTTTAGAATCCTAATCGAAAAATGAGATTATCAGTTTACTGATAATTTACCTACTCAAATCAATGACAAATACACCCTTATTGGCTCCAAATGCAAATTTTAAGTAATTGCCAATTTTCAAATAATTTATGTTATAACGCATTCAAAACCTTTTATGTAGCTTGCTTGGGCTTTTGTAAAAATGCCTAACCACCTAAAATGAATACCATTAAATACCTAACCCCTATCTATACCTTTCTACTTATCTGTATAATTCCTAATTCTGCGCTATTAGCTCAAGATTGGAATTATCAGATAGGTTTGAATGCTGCAAATTTCAGATTTCAAAGTCCAGCAGGTATTACGCAAAACACCTTTCAACCAGACGCAGGATTGCAGCTATCTATTCTTCGAAATGACCGAATGATGGATTCAGCTAAAACCAAGAGTGTATTTCTGCGAAAACTAAACTACCAAGTGGGAATGGCTATTAATCAATTCAATTCTTTTGGAGAGACACAAAACATCCCCTATACTTATTCTTCTACCTATGTTGGACTTAGGCTAGGGTTCGGAATGAAATCAACTATTGGTAAAGGTGTGAGTCTTTCTTACAATGGAATTATGCTGCTTAATCAACTGGTTTTAGGGTCCCAAAAAATGGGAAATCAAGTATATAATCTACAAGGGAACAAGCAATTTGATCGAATTCAATGGCTATTAGGGGGCGAAATGAAGCTAGCAAAACAAATGAACAATCATACCGCCATTTTCGCTTACTTTTCAGAGGCTTGGCAACTGAATACGATGCAAAAAGACGGTAGTCTGTTTGCGATTAATCCTATTTCATTCGGATTTGGCATACAATACTTTACCCTACGTTAGCTATGTATAAATTAGTCTACACCATCCTATTTACAGGGATTTCCCTCATTTCTTTTGGCCAAAAAACGGGCATCAATTACCAAGCGGTTATTCTTGACCCGAATCCCATAGCAATGCCTGGAAATAATTACAATGGGCAACCCCTGGCTAATTCAGCCATAGAATTAAAATTTAGTCTTTTTTCGGGAACACGACTCGATTACCAAGAAACACAAACCACGCAAACTGATGCATATGGCCTTATCAATACCATCATTGGAAAGGGAACTAAAATCACAACTACTTCATTTGATGCAGTTCTTTGGAATGACACCCTAAAAACGTTGCAAGTCGAGGTCAAATTCCCCACTTCAACCGTTTTTAAAGAAGTTAGTCGCTCATTACTTCAATACAGCCCATATTCGCTTTATACAAAATCGGTGGATTACCTCAATGTAAAAGGCGCTCCTACCAAGTTATCTTCCTTTCAGAACGATGTAGGCCTTTTGAATCAAAACGATTTAGCAAAAATTCGCATTGAAATCAAAAATCAAATTGATCAAATTATTGTTAACGATACCCCGTTAGCCACTGAAATTTTACCAGGGAAAATCAAACTTTCAGGAGATCTTACAGGGGATGGCGCGGCACCTATCATCAAAGCGAATGCCGTAACTACTGAAAAAATCGCAGATGGAGCTATTCAAAGCGCTAAGTTAAAAGATTCGAGCGTGGTGGACAAAAAGATTGCGTTTGGTATAAATCCAGCTAAAGTAGGCTTAGAGTTAGTCAACAACACGGCAGATCTAAACAAGCCCATTAGTACAGCCACGCAAGCGACCTTAGACACGAAAGCACCTATTGAATCTCCCACTTTCACTGGTACCGTTGCCGGAATTTCAGCAACCATGGTGGGGCTTTCCAATGTGAACAATACAACTGACCTAGCAAAACCTATTAGTACAGCCACGCGAGCGGCCTTAGACTTGAAAGCATCAAACACGGATTTGGCCTTAAAAGCTGATTTGACTGATCTTAACTTAAAAGCACCTATTGAATCTCCCACTTTCACTGGCATCGTTTCAGGAATAACTTCCACGATGATAGGGCTTGGGAATGTGAATAATACAACTGATTTAGCCAAGCCAATTAGTACTGCCACACAAACTGCCCTTGATTTAAAAGCGAATATTGCCTCAGTAGATTTAAAAGCAAATACTAGCGACCTTTCCTTAAAAGCTGATTTGACTGATCTTAACTTAAAAGCACCAATTGCCTCTCCCACTTTCACTGGTAACGTTGCCGGAATTTCAGCAACTATGGTGGGGCTGCCTAATGTAAATAATACCACAGACCTAGCTAAACCTATCAGTACTGCCACACAAACTGCCCTTGATTTAAAAGCCAATATTACTGACTTGGATGCAGGTTTAGCCACTAAAGCGAGTACCTCATCTCCCACTTTCACAGGAATTGTATCCGGTATTACAGCAACAATGGTAGGTTTAAGCAATGTGAATAATACCTCGGATGCCAACAAACCAATTAGCACAGCTATGCAAGCTGCTTTAGATTTAAAAGGAACGGTTAAAAAAGTAAATGGAGTATCGCCCAATGCTAATGGTGAAATAGCCATCTCGTTAGGACGTAATTATACGGGAGTATATAACGGAGGATCTTTTACAACAAGTGGAACCCCGGTCGAAGGAGATATATTTATCGTATCTGCCGATCCAACCGGATCAAACAATGGTCGAACATTCATCTACGTGAGTGGGATTTGGAATGAAATCACAAACAATATAGGAACTACGGATGCGCGATATGTACAGTTAGCTGGTAGCACTATGCAAGGCAATTTAGTTTTTCCAATGAATAATAAAATTACCCTAACTGACCTTCCTACTCTTTCCTCAGATGCTGCAAATAAGGCCTATGTAGATGCTTCTATAACGGCAGATGCTACCACATTAGTAAATGGTAAAATTAGATTAGCGGGCGATTTAACAGGTACTGCGGCTAGCCCTGTCATTGTATCAGGCGCCATTACTGATGCAAAAATAGCCACTGGAATTAGCCCTTCGAAAGTAGGTTTAGGAAATGTAAACAATACGAGCGATTTACTTAAACCTATTAGCACAGCCACCCAATCAGCCTTAGATGCAAAGGCAAGTAGCGTTTCTGTAGCATTAAAAGCCCCAATTGATGCCCCAACCTTTACAGGAACAGTCTCCGGAATTACGAAAGCGATGGTTGGACTAGGGAATGTAGATAACACGACGGACGCCTCTAAACCAATTAGCACCGCCACGCAAACAGCTCTAAATTTAAAGGTAAGCCTAACGGGTATCGAGACATTGACCAATAAAACATTGACTTCTCCTACTTTAACTGCTCCTGTTTTAGGAACGCCTGCATCAGGTGTAGGCACGAATTTAACAGGCTTACCATTGAGTACAGGCGTCATAGGAACTTTAGCCGTTATAAATGGTGGAACAGGTACCTCTACGGTAACCGGAATCGTAAAAGGAAATGGAACCTCTGCTATGACTTCAGCCATTCAAGGAACTGATTATAGTCTTGTCAGAGATGTTTCAGATGAATATACAGCTACAGTAGGTCAAACCGTATTTACGCTGACTCATACTAAATCCAGCAATGCTGCATTAAAACTTTTCGTCAATGGAGTTCGCATATCCAAAACAGCATTCAGTCTATCAGGAACAACTTTCACCTATATTCCAGCGAATAATGAAGCATACTCGTTACTGGCAGGTGATCGAATCCAAATTGACTATTTCTATTAAACTCATGAAAAGAATCCTCCTCTTTCTTTTTATCCCCTTACTGAGTTTTGCGCAACTAACTAAAACGGGTTTTAGGCATACGAACCCAAGCTATTTCGTCGATTTTAGCGGAAAAATGGGTAGCGGAAAAGGCTTAGAACGATTTGGAAAAAAGACCGTTATGTTCGTTTGTGGAAACAATTTAACCATCGTTCATAAGACAACAAATGGAGTTGCTCCTGAAAATAAAACCATTACCTATGGCACTGTAAGTTCATCCCTGAGTGGTGCTCAAAAATGCTGGATTACACAAAATCTAGGCTCTACAAATCAAGCCATATCCGAAACAGATGCAAGCGAAGCAGCCGCCGGTTGGTATTGGCAATTCAATAAGAAAAAAGGGTATAAAAATAACGGAACTACCACATCCCCAGCTTTTCCCTCTACTAATAGTAATACTGAGACTGTTAATTGGGGGGGCGCTACTGATCCGTGCACCTTGGAACTTGGTGCTGGATGGAGAATTCCGACCGTTACCGAATGGACAAGCGTAAATAATGCTAATCTTCGATCGCAAGCATTTGCAGGTGTCTTAAAAATGCATGCAGCGGGTTATTTAAGCACTGGAGTAAATAGTACACTCACAAACCGAGGATCTCAATTTTTTTATTGGAGTTCTTCGTATTCAGACGCAACCTATGCAAAAGGACTCGTCATTTATACAACTCAGACCTACAATCAAATTTCAAATAATGATAAGGATGCTGGGCTATCAATACGTTGTATTCGGGATTAATTAAACATGAAATACGCCTTACTTTTCCTGTCTTTTTCTCTATTTGCACAATATTCCGCGGTAGTATTTCCCGTATATGGACAACCACAAGCAAAGCGAATTTCGATTGAACAAGTCTTCATTCACATCAGAGAATTAAAAACAAAATCCTCCTTTCAATACGGAGAAGCTGTTGATTTCTATTACAAAAGAATCGCTTCGACCGGCAAAAACAAATGGATCGAAAAGCTTGAAGAATTCAGCTTAGATCCAGAATGTCCAGCAAAAAATCGATTAAAAATTAACGAACAGATTCAACGAATACGCACTTTGCAAGTAGGCGAAAAAGCACCAGAGATTCAATTAGGGGAATTTCAATTATCCCAATATAGTGTTAGTAAGTCGACGATTCTACTCTTATTTTACAGCCCATCTTGCTTTCATTGTACCGAACTTTTAGTTGATTTAATCCCTTATTCTGAAAAAATAAAACTACCTGTCATTGCCATTCAAATAGATGAAGACATGAATCCATGGAGTTTTCCTTCACACTGGAAAACAATAAATGCGAACGAAAAGGTGCGAAAAGAGTATGCTATTTTCTCCACCCCGAGCCTGTTTCTAATTCAAAAAAATAGTTTGCAGATAAAGGCGATACCGGAAAACATGGATGAAATAAAAGAATTAGAATATCTATTTTAGAATAAATGACTCATATCATTCCTAAGTATTCCATTTTTGGGTAATTTACGACTATGAAACATATAGTCCTTTTAGCCTTAGGGATTTTCCTGATAGCTTGTGGAAAGAAGCAAGAAACAAGCGTTCCCACCGTGGGTCCCATCACGGAGTCAATTTATGCCTCTGGTGTTTTAAAAACTACTGATCAATACCAGGCATTTGTAACCGTGAATGGTATCGTCAATGAGGTTTTGGTTCAAGAAGGTGATTCCGTACACATTGGAAGTCCGCTTTTAACCATCACAAACGAAACGCAGCGATTTAGTGCAGAGAACGCTGCCTTAGCGGCAAAATTCAATGACCTATCAGCGAATCAAGGCAAACTAGATGAGGCTAAATTAGTCATTGAAACAGCCAAAAATAAGTTCAGGGTAGATTCTTCCCTTTATTATCGCCAAAAAAATCTTTGGAGTCAGCAAATTGGAACGAAGGTAGATTTTGAGCTTAAAGAATTAGCTTACCAGACCTCTAAATCAAATTTTTTATCTGCTATCCAGAAATACAAAGATTTGAAACGAGCGTTGGAATTTAGTTCATCCCAAGCGAAGAAAAACCTTCAAATTTCAACAAATCAAGCACAGGATTTCACCTTGCGATCTAAGACAAATGGTATTGTCTACAGTATATTAAAGTCAAAGGGAGAAATCGTGACTCCCCAAACTCCGATTGCTATAGTGGGCAATTTCAGAGATTTTGTATTGGAATTGCAAGTGGACGAAAATGACATTTTGCGAGTTCAAAAGGGGCAAAAGGTAGTGGTGACTTTGGACAGTTATAAAAACAAAGTATTCGAGGCAATGGTAACCAAGATCTCCGAAATAATGAACGAGCGAAGCAAAACGTTCTTGGTGGAAGCTAAGTTTACAAAAGCCCCAGCTAAATTATTCCCCAATATTACCTTTGAAGCCAATATTTTGTTGAGCCAAAAAGATAACGTCATTTTAGTGCCAAGAAATTTTCTGAAAAATGACTCCATCATCACATTGGCATCTGGAGAGGAAAGAGTGGTTAAAATCGGATTAAAAGATTTCCAAAAAGCAGAGATTTTATCTGGACTGAAAGCAACAGATGAAATTGTAAAGCCTAAATAATGAAATACAAACTCGTCTATCAGGTTGCCTTTTCTTTATTAATTGCCCGGTGGAAGCAAACACTCGTCGCTGCGATAGGTGTGACAATTAGTATAACCATGTTTATCACGGTGCTCAGCTTTATGTCTGGACTTAATGATATGTTAGATGGTTTAATTACGAATCGGACTGCACATGTTCGGATTTACAAAGAGATTCAAATTTCAGAGAAGCAACCCGCAGATTTTATCAATCCTCAAGGGCATAATTTCGTTTCTTCTATCAAACCAAAAAACGAACTATTAGGTATAAATAATAGCAAGACGATTATCGAAGCGATTAAGAAAGATGAGCGTGTGCTAGGGGTTGCACCTAAAATTAATGCCCAAGTGTTTTACAACGTAGGTGCCGTGGATTTGACAGGCGCGATTTTTGGCATTGATCCAGTAGAAGAGAATCGACTGTTTAAGTTTAGCGATTATGTAACATCTGGTAATTACATAGACTTGAAAAACATACCCAACAGTATTGTTTTAGGAAAAGGAGTCGCGACTAAAATGATGGCGAATGTAGGTGATGTCATTCAAGTGACCAGCAGTAAGGGGGACCAAGTGGCGTTAAGGGTGGTAGGTATATTCCAATCAGGTATACAAGACTTAGATAATGTCCAAAGCTATTGTTCCCTTTCTACAACCCAAAAATTGCTAGGACAACCTAGTAATTACATTACAGACATTCAAGTGAAGTTAAAAGATATTCTTTGGGCACCTGAAGTGGCTAAAGAGTACCGTAAAATATACGAATTAAACGCTGTGGATATTCAAACAGCAAACTCCCAATTCGAAACAGGTAGTTCCGTCAGAACGCTCATCTCTTATGCAGTCGGAATTACCCTTTTATTAGTGGCTGGATTCGGTATATACAATATCTTGAATATGATGATCTATGAGAAAATGGATTCGATTGCCATTTTAAAGGCAGTTGGATTTTCTGGTAATGACGTCAATAAAATCTTCTTATCCATAGCCTTGAGCATTGGAATTTTTGGCGGTATGATGGGGCTATTAATGGGATTCAGTTTATCGTCTCTTATTGACCAAATACCATTCAACACGGAATCACTTCCTACAATCAAAACCTACCCGATTAATTATAATCCAAAATTCTATTTCATCGGTGGAACTTTTGCCATTGTCACGACCTATTTTGCAGGCTTCTTCCCTTCTAGAAAAGCGAGTGGAATAGATCCTGTTATCATCATAAGAGGGAAATAAAATGAACAAGGTTGTACTCGAAGCAAAAGGAATCACTAAATACTTTCACGATCCTGTGACAGTAAAGATTTTAGATAAGGTTAGCTTCCAGCTAGAACAAAGCGAATTTGTTTCCGTAATAGGTAGATCTGGTTGCGGTAAATCGACCTTACTTTATATTTTATCCACTATGGATACGGATTATGAAGGTGACCTATTGATAGATGGGCAATCCATGAGGAACAAAAAAGAAGGTGAACTTGCGATTGTTCGAAATGAAAAAATTGGTTTCGTATTTCAATTCCATTACCTACTCAACGAATTTTCCGTTTTACGCAATGTGATGCTTCCTGGGCTGAAACTGGGTCAATTTTCGGAGAAAGAAGTCGAGCATAGAGCCTACGAAAAATTAAAAATACTGGGCATAGAAAAGGAAGCCTTAAAAGATCCCAATCAATTATCAGGTGGCCAAAAACAACGCGTTGCCATCGCTCGTGCACTCATCAACGATCCACTTCTCATCATGGGTGACGAACCCACGGGAAACTTAGATAAAAAAAATTCAGAAATCGTTTTCAATATTTTTCAAGAATTAGCGGAAGAATATAAACAGACTTTGCTAATCGTCACACATGATAACGAATTCGCAGCTAGAACGACCCGAATCATCGAGATGGAGGACGGGCATATCAAATAAAAAAAGGAGCAGAAGGTCAGTAACCCTCGCTCCCTGCATTCATCTGTTCTATTATTATTAGTGGTTAGGCGTTATCAGATTCGCTTAAACAATAGTAAGGCTAAAGAAGGAAAGAAAAGAAAATTTAAACAGTTGTATGTTCCATTTTCGAAAATCCGAACAAACCTCGAAGAAAAACAACATACTAACCCTACCTATTTTTTCTTTCAGCGTAAGCAGAAGGAGATTCCCCCACGACCTCTTTGAAGTTCACGAAAAAAGTGGTTCTCGATTGAAAACCTGATTCAATACCGATGGCTTCTAAGGTAATTATCTTATCCTTACCTGAATCAATTAATCCCTTCGCATGTCGAATTCGCCAGCGCATTCTTTGTTCTAAGAAATTAGATTGTTGTGTCTTCCGAAAATAATAATTGAAATGATGCACCGGGATATCCAGATTAGCAGATAACTGGGCTAATGAAAAAGTGGATTTTAAAAAGGGCTTATATTCTTCCAAATACAAATCTAGTTTTGTCTCAATTTCTATTAATTTCTCTGGAGATAATTCGTAGTTCGGAATTTTCAATTTAGCCTCCCGTTCTTCACTAATATAAGGAGCGTACAAAAATTCTGGAAAATAAAAGACGCTCAAAGAGAGCACTAAATAAGAACCCAGTCCCAAATAATTCCAAGGAGAATTTCCTTGATAGGTTAATTTAAACGGTGTATTACTAGGCAAAATCAAAAAGAAATAAACTAAGAAGAGGATTAACAAAATTTGGACAAAAAGGAAGCCGGGAATCCAATAATGCATGATGAAGTTTTTTTCATTTCGAGGACATAGGCGGAAATAGATTTTGCAACTATAAAAAAGATAGACACTACTTAGTAATAACTTAACATAAAAATGAAAACGAGCAGAGAAGAAAAACCCCAACTGCAGTTTTACTAACTCATGAATATCGAATTTAATCAACTCCACTATCTGGATTTTATGTGCGAAAGAAGTAAATGAATAAGGCAACATATCCAGCATTTGAATCAAAAAGGGGATTAGATACAGTAAATCTTTAGGGCTCAATACCGTATTTTCTTGTAGCATCCCTCGCACATAAAAATAGGCTAATGGATAAAGCAAATAAAAAAAAGCGTCAAAGTTTCCGAACAGGACAGCTACAATTTCTACATGCCATTCAACAAATAGACAGTAATGAAGTAGGGTGAATATTCCAAAAATGAGAAAATAGAAAAAAAGGAAACGCTTCGGACTTTTAAAAAAAGGTCCGGAGGATTTTAACACTAAAAGCAGGATAATGAAAAAGCTCATGAACACAGCAAGGCTGTGCCCAAACTTATAAATTTCGTGCATTAAAAGGGTTAGGTATGAGTGGTTACAGGTATTCTAACGAATGTACAAAAATACCCCCACAATCAATCAACCCGCCACGTATTTAATCAGTGGTATTTTCCGTAATACCCAAACGATTCCGCCCGAAATCAACAGACACGTTAGTGCGGTCAATGGCACCGCGATACTTGGATGAAGCATTTCACCGTAAACACCCACTTTGGCTAAATAAAACAACACAATTATGTGCACCAAATAGATGCCATAGCTATGTGAACTCACCCAATCACGAAAAGGAGTCAGGATGCGAATATCAAGGTTTTGGTACCTGAAAAACAA
>JACCDJ011535206.1_pt1 | contig 11993 bp, 16 predicted proteins | sample 7444481 | NCBI WGS metagenome assembly JACCDJ01 (sample SAMN15323435, study PRJNA562643) | freshwater metagenome | isolation source: river surface water | place: USA:Blue River Watershed | collected 2017-08-15 | reverse complement strand
AAAGGAAGTTTTTTATCACGCGGTCCGTGATAGGCAATCTTTACCTTAAAGGAAACTAAGCGTGCCGCAAGGTCTTGACCAATTCGCCCCATGCCAACAATACCGATGGTTTTACCGGCTAGAGAAGTTGTAAATGAAAACGCATCCTTCGACCATTTTTTTTCCAAGACAAACTGATGCGCCTGCGGAATCTTTCGTAGGAGCGCAAACAGCATACCGATGGTAAGTTCACAAACCGCATCATTTAAAACCCCGGGCGTGTTGGATGCCATGATTCCTTTTTGTTTCAGATACGCCAGCGGTAAGTTGTCATAGCCAACACCACAGCAGGCAATCATTTTGACTTGTGGTAACTGATCCAAAAGAGCAGGACTAATTGGATAGCTCGGTCGTGTCAAAATTGCTTGGACATCGTTTTTTGGAGCCACTCCGTTGGGGTCAGGCATGAAGACCGGTTGTAAGCGACGATCAACCTCCATCTGCATGATTTCAGGGAAAAATCCAACTTGTAATACGCTATTGACTGGAATCATTTATCGATTCTGGTTTTATTGGAATAATGTGTCATTGTAAGACCTTATTTTTCTTATTTTGGATAAAAAAATTGAGCACGAATAACGGTAACAAAAACGGTAGGAATGATTCCTCCAATTCCAATTCTCAAAACGGTATTCGGAAAGGCTTAACCCGTTACGGCGATACGGAGTTCTCATTATTTCTGCGCAAAGCCTTTATCAAGGCAATGGGGTTTAGTGATAACGCTCTCGATCGTCCCATCATTGGCATTACCAATACGTATAGCGACTTCAATCCTTGTCATGGCAATGTGCCGCAAATGATTGAGGCCATCAAGCGCGGTGTGATGCAAGCGGGTGGCATGCCGATGGTCTTTCCGACCATTTCGATTCATGAGTCCTTTGCATTTCCAACCAGCATGTATCTGCGCAATCTCATGGCTTTGGATACTGAAGAGATGATGCGTTCTCAACCGGTTGATGCCGTGGTGTTGGTTGGTGGTTGCGATAAAACCATTCCAGCTCAATTGATGGCCGCAGCCAGTTTAGATATTCCAGTGTTGTCAATTCCGACAGGCCCAATGTTGACCACTCTTCATCATGGTGATCGTTTAGGGGCGTGTACGGACTGCCGTCGCTATTGGGGCAAATTTCGTGCTGGAGAAATTGATCAAGCAGAAATTGATGAGGTCAATAGTAAGCTTGCTCCAACGACTGGAACGTGTATGGTGATGGGCACTGCGAGCACGATCGCGTGCATGGTGGAAACCGCGGGATTGAGTTTGCCAGGAACTGCTGCCGCCCCTGCAGTATCGGCAGAGCGTTTCCGTTTATCAGAACTAACCGGTAGAAGAGCGGTTGAGTTAGCAAAAACTGCCAGCGAGGGTACTTTTTCACCCAGAAGGATTTTGAGCCAAAAAGCACTTACCAATGCGCTCACCGTTTTACAGGCAATCGGCGGATCAACGAATGCATTGATTCATTTCACGGCAATTGCAGCGCGCCTTGGTCTCAAAATTGATTTGCATCATTTTGATCAATTGGGTAGAAGTGTTCCTGTATTGGTAGACCTCAAACCGACTGGCTCACACTACATGGAGCATCTTTTTGAGGATGGCGGAATCATGGGTGTGTTGCAAGAGTTGCGATCGCATTTGTATTTGGATTGCATGACCGTCTCAGGTAAAACCTTGGGTGAAGAGATTGACGCAGCAAAAGTGAGCAAGGCCCGAAAAGTGATTCGGATCGCGAGCGAACCGATTTATCCAGTCGGTGGCCTTGCCGTGTTGCGGGGTAATTTAGCTCCGCGCGGTGCGGTGATTAAACACTCAGCAGCAAGTCCAAATCTCCTCAAACATCGAGGCAGGGCTGTCGTGTTTAGTTCTTTGGAGGATCTTGCCAAACGGGTTGATAGCCTGGATTTGGATGTGAATGCCGATGATATTTTGGTATTGCAAAATGCGGGACCAAAAGGTGCACCCGGGATGCCAGAGGCTGGATATCTACCCATTCCTAAAAAATTAGCTCAGGCCGGTGTGAAAGATATGGTGCGCATTTCCGATGCCCGAATGAGCGGCACCGCATTTGGAACCATTGTGTTGCACGTGACCCCAGAGTCTGCCGAAAATGGACCATTAGCAATCGTGCGCAATGGCGACATGATTGTGTTGGATGTTGAAAAAAGACTCTTGCAATTAGAAATTGATGATGCCGAGATGCAACGTCGCCTCACCGAATTAGGTTCGTCGACTCAGCGCCTGAACATTCCTGAGTCAGGGTATCGCCGCTTGTATCTCACGACCGTGACCCAGGCTGATATCGGTTGCGATTTTGATTTTATGGTCCCCTCCGTGAACGCAACAGTGCCCATCCTCAAAGGAAAATAACATGCTCTTTAATCCAGCAGAGACTAAAGTTTTAGTGGTGGGTGGCGGCACGATGGGCGCAGACATTGCTTTAGTGTGCGCGCGCGGTGGTTGTGCAACCCAAGTGTTTGAGGTAAGTCCTGAACGCCGTGCAGTGTTACCCAATTATTTTGAGACACAACTCAATGAGATGGGCTTTCCTCAACGTATTCATCTACTCTCTGTGGTGGATTCTTTGCTTTATCTGGATTGGTCTGAAATTGATCTGGTGATTGAGTGCGTTCCTGAGAAGCTCGATATCAAACAAGATTTGTTCGCTCAACTCGAGCAGGTTGTTAGACCTGAGACAGTATTAGCCAGTAATAGTTCAAGCTTCCCCATTAGCGCGATTGCCAAAGATCTCAAGAGCCCTGCACGAATGATTGGCCTACACTTTTTTATGCCAGCCCATATTGTTCCTTGCGTTGAAGTTGTTTATGGCGAACGCACATCACGTTTGGTGGCTGAAAGTCTTAGCCGCTTGATGACCGAGTGCGGTATGGTGCCCGTTACTGTGAAAAAAGATCTCCCCGGATTTTTGGCCAATCGGCTGCAACACGCACTCTCGCGAGAGGCATTTGATTTGATTGACGCCGGTATTGTTACTCCCGAGGATGTTGATAAAGCGGTGCGATTTGGTTTTGGGTTTCGGTACTTGGCTGCCGGACCAATCTTGCAACGCGATCATGCTGGGGTTGAGATTCATGCGGCGGCAGGTGCCAGCATTTATCCCTCGCTCAACAATAAAGCCGAAATCGCCGCGTGCCTCAAAGAAAAGGTAGATACCGGAAGAATCGGAATGAAGGCTGGGCGTGGTTTTTATGAATGGGATCCAGAAAAAATTAAAGCCGAGCGCCAACGTTACGACGAGTTGTTACGTGCTGGCTTGAAATTAATTCGTAAAGAACTTCCAGAAATTAAGTAAGTGAACAAGACCATTCGTGTTTGGGATTTGCCAGTTCGCCTCTTTCATTGGGCTTTGGCACTCAGCATTGTTCTAGGAATTATTTTTGTCAAGATTGGCGGTAATGCGATTGAGTGGCATGCCTATTGTGGATATGTCACCCTCACTTTAGTGATGTTTAGGATCATTTGGGGCTTTGTGGGATCCTGGCACGCACGTTTTCTTAATTTTGTTCCGAGCCCAAAACGTCTCATTGCGTATTTGCGTGGACAAACCGATGGTGGTTTAGGACATAACCCATTAGGAGCGTTTTCAGTGCTTGCTTTGCTTTTTGTTGTCTTGATTCAAGCGCGCACTGGTTTGTTTGCGGATGATGATATTTTTTTTCAAGGACCGCTGGCTAAATATGCATCAAACTCCACGGTTACATTTTTAACCAGCGTTCATCACTTTAACCAGTACATTATTTTTGCTTTAGTTGGTCTTCATCTTTTGGCTATTTTTTATTACCTTCTGTTTAAGAAAGATAATTTGATTCAGCCGATGATTACCGGTGATAAGAATGCGCCTGCAAATATCTCTTCGCAAGCAGTCGATACTGCGCGGCAACGTTTGGCCGCGTTGATGATTCTATTGGGGCTCAGTATCGGTTTGTACTACCTGATTCGCTAAGAACGTAGTAGTACAAACGATCTAAAAATTATTTCTTACGGAAATCGTCGTGACAAGCTTTGCAGGTTTGGCTAGTCGCACCAAGTGCTTTCTTGAGATTTTCAGGATTACCCGATTGTGCAGCAGTATTTAGCTCTGCAACAGCTGCTTGCATTCTGTCTGCGGCTGATTTGAACTTAGCACTTTCGGTCCAAATTACTGGTAACGCATCATTTTTTCCTGGAGTTTTTCCACTTTCAGTTCCTGCAGGAAACGCTTGCCAAGGTAAGCTCGATAAAGTGCCAATAATTGCTGCATTACGAACTACGTCATCGCGGTTGTATGGGGTCTCACCCTTCACAACTGCTGCGAGTCGACCCATGTGAGCACCCATTAAAGCAAAGGCGCTTTGACGATATTTGACGGCATCTTCTGGTTTGGCAAATTGTGCACTTGCCGGCGTTGCAAAACTAAGTGCCGCAGTTGGTATGAGTATTGCTAAAGCAAAACGACTAACTGTTGATTTCATGAACCCTCCCAAGGGATTGTTGAAAATAACCCTACTCAAAGCATACTCCAGTTTTATGAAATCAGGAGAAAGCTTGTGCTTAAGGAGTTACGCCCCAAACAGCCATCGAATTGGATAGGTTAAGGCGCGAACGATGGAGATGAAAAACTCACTGAGAGGAACCATCCACCATTGTGAAATGATTCCTGTGAAAACTAAACCAAGCACAATAAAGAAACCCCAAGGCTCCAAACGACCTAACAAAAGTGCTTGCCGGTAAGGTAGAAGGCCCGCCAGAATTCTGCCGCCATCCAGAGGTGGTAAAGGAAATAGATTGAATACCAAAAGACCAATATTCCAGAAAACACCCGCCTTCGCCATTGAAACTAAAAATGGTTCGTTGATCCCAAATCCTTGAACCAAAATCCAAAGAAGCGCCCAAAAAATGGCTTGGATAAAGTTGGATCCCGGGCCGGCTAAAGCAACCCAAATCATATCGATCCTCGGATTATTGAGGCGATCAAAGCGAACCGGTACCGGCTTGGCATAACCGACCAAAAATGGGGAGCTCGCCAAAATGAGGGCGATTGGGATCAAAATCGTACCAATTGGGTCAATATGCTTTAATGGATTTAAGGTGACTCTACCGAGCAAAAAAGCGGTGTTATCCCCCAGTCGTTTTGCGGCATATCCATGAGCTGCCTCATGAATCGTGATTGCAAAAATTAGGGGAATAGCATTGATAGCGATTGCTTGGATAGAATATTCTGTAAACATAGTGAAATCATAGCTAGAGGAGACAATTGTGACCGATGAGAAGAAACCCGTAGCAAAGCCAGCCGTCAAAGTTCCGAAGCCTCCAATGCGCCCAGGGCTGGGTAAGGGCCCACAAAACATGGGCGGTAAGCCCCAACAAGGATTTGGTGGGGGTAAGGGCATGATGCGTAAGGCTGGGCGTGGCCGTTAGAGCCTGCTAGGGCCTGCAATTGTGGATAATAGAGATACAACAATGACTTTGGGGGTGTCCAATGAATGAATGGCAAAACGAAGATAAAGATGTGATTAATAAGAAAATCATTACCTTGATTGTCATGATGGCTGCAGCCACAAGTCTTGCAATCTTGTTTGCTCTGGTAGCTGCGCACATGGGTTATGTGTTTAGTTAAATAAAATGAAGTTCCTGCTGTGAGATCATTGGGTAGCGTCTGCCATGATGTCCAGTAAATCTGCGAGTTATTCAGCCCCAACGGTTATACAAACTCCGGATGTATTAAAGAAGATTCTTCAGCAGGCTGGCATTCGTATCAATGGTGCCCAGCCTTGGGATATGCAAGTTCATGATCCCCATGTTTTCGATCGCATTTTACAAACTTGGTCATTAGGCCTTGGTGAGTCCTATATGGATGGTCAATGGGACTGTCAACGTCTTGACGAATTTTTCTATCGACTGATGCGCCAAGATCTTGATGAGAGTGTTCATGGATTTGCGCGTCTACGATTACTTTATGAAGTCGCTCGAGCGAAAGCTCTTAATTTGCAATCCAAAGATCGTGCCTTTCAGGTGGGGGAGCAGCATTACAACGCCGGCAATGATCTTTTTGAGCGCATGCTCGATCCGATGATGATTTATTCCTGCGGATATTGGACTAATGCGGACTCGCTCACAAAAGCACAAGAACAAAAGCTAGATTTAATTTGTAAGAAATTACAACTCCAAAGCGGCGAATCTCTCTTAGAGATTGGTTGTGGGTGGGGCGGTCTTGCAAAATTTGCGGCTGAACGTTATGGCGTCAACGTTTTGGGTATTACAGTTTCTAGTGAACAACAAGCACTTGCGATGGAGCGTTGTCGGGGCCTACCCGTTGAAATCCGTTTAATCGATTATCGGGATCTGCATGGCTCATTTGACAAAATTGTTTCGGTTGGCATGTTTGAGCACGTTGGTCAAAAAAATTACGCAGAGTATTTTGATATTGCACATCGTTTACTCAAAGACCAAGGTATTTTTCTATTACACACCATCGGTAGTTATGCCACTGTCCAAAAAACGGATGCTTGGATTGATCGTTATATTTTTCCAAATGGTCATTTGCCATCATTAGTTGAGTTATCGCAAGCCTTAGAACGACGCTTTTTGCTTGAAGATCTGCACAACTTTGGTCACGATTATGACAAGACCTTAATGGCGTGGCTGAGTAACTTTGAGAAATCATGGCCGGATCTTCAAACACGATATTCCAAACGGTTTTATCGAATGTGGCGCTACTACTTATGTTGTTGTGCAGGATTTTTCCGCTCCGGCCAAGGGCAATTATGGCAGTTGGTATTGACCAAGCGCGCGCGAGAACAAACCTATGTTGGTTATCGCCCCAGTAGCTAATCATTCATAATCCCATTGATGGGAATGACATCTTCCGGCCTTTCGTTATTGCTTGTCTTTTGTGGCGCCGGTCTTGGTGCGTTATTACGGGTTTGGTTTAACTCGGTTTCAGAACCCATTTCGAATGTGTTTCCGATGGGAACACTGATCTCTAATTTATTAGGTTCCTATCTAGTCGGCATTGCCTTGGCGTACTTCATAGCTCATCCCGCAGTGTCGCCACAGTGGCGCCTATTTATCATCACCGGCTTCTTGGGCGGATTAACGACTTTCTCTAGCTTCTCGGCCGAAGTTATTTTATTAATGCAACGTGATCAAATGCTGGCTGCTTTAGGCCTTGCTGCAATGCATGTGGGCGGCTCTTTAGCATTAGCATTCTTGGGAATGTGGACGTTTCAAGCTTTTAAATAAAGCCAAAAAATCCGAGAAGTGCTCCAAGACCGATGAGATACAGTGGGTGGCGTTTACTCGACATGACAAACAAAATACTAAAAAGAGTAAGTGCGTAAGCGATCCAGTTCCCATTAATACGAATTGCAATTTGCCAAGCTGAGGCAAGCACAAGTCCTACTGCTAGAGCGCTAGCAGAGTATTCAATCGTCTTTTTCCACTGTAGATGTTTAAGTTTGGCAAGGTAGCGCTGTAGGTAGAAAATCAGAATACAAGATGGCCAACAGACTGCCAACGTTGCTAAAAGGGCGCCTGCTAAACCAAAGGCATTCCAACCAATCAAGGTAACCGTCAGTAAGTTGGGGCCAGGAGCCGCTTGGGCAATTGCAAAATAATGAATAAATGTTTCTGGATCAATCCATTTTTCTTGATTGACCGAGATTTCGTAAAGCGTTGGTAGTAATGCATTCACACCACCGAACGCAATTAAGGAGAACAGCGATAGCTTGATAAAAAGACCCAGAAGGCCGGTGATCATTTTGCTTTTCTCCAAGCAAAAAAGATTGCCAGCGGCAAGGTAATTGCCACAACCCATCCCAGTGCTAACTGAAATAGGGTTGCCACTGCAATACTAATTGCAATCACTATCAGCATGGGCAGATAGGTGAGTTCTTCTTTGAGCATTTTTACGCCAGTTGCTGCAATAAGACCTACTCCAACTGCTGAGATACCACGCAAAATACCTTGAACACGTTCAAATTGACCGTATTGGTCATAGAGGAACGCCAACAGAATCACCACCGTCATTGGTGCCAGCATCAAACCGGCAACGGATGCAAATGCTCCGCGGGTACCGCCAAAGCGTTCGCCCACACAGACCGCTAAGTTAACGATATTCGGACCGGGAACAATTTGACATACCCCCAGTATGGAATTGAATTCTTGAGCGCTTAACCATTTTTTCTGCTCCACCAGAGTTCGTCTTGCCCACGGTAAAACGCCACCAAAACCCGATAAACCAATCAAGGTAAAGGTGATGAATAAATGACCAGGACTTTGTCGCATTACTGTTGATAGGGCATTGGGATTGGTTTGTTGCTCAACCATGCATCTAAGGTATCAACCATTCCTTTGGCAAAATTTTTGAAGATTGGTTCAGCAATAAATCCTAAATGCGGTGTCATCAGCAAATTGCGAATTGAGCGTAGCTCTGAATTTTCTGGAATCGGTTCGATATCAAACACATCAAGAGCAGCCTGACTAGGACGGCCTTGTTTGAGAGCACTGATCAAATCACTCATCACAATTAATGCCGAACGTGATGTGTTGACCAAGATGGAATCAGGACGCATCAGAGATAGTCGATCTAGATTGATGAGCCCTTTAGTTCCCTGACCGGCAACTAAATGCAAAGTCACAATTTTAGAACTGCGAAGCAGCTCATCCAATGACAGGAATTGACATCCACCAGCTGCCGCACGTTCCTTGGTCATGTTAGGACTCCAGCAAACTACTTCCATGCCAAATACGGCGCCAACTTTGGCAACCATACTGCCAATTCCTCCAAGCCCAATCACACCCAAACGCTCACCATGCAGCATGGGTAAGACGGATTGAGCATTTCGCCATTGACCCTCTTGTATTAACTTGGTTTGACCAACAATTTGCTTACTTGCCGCCAAAATGAGTGCCCAAGTAAGTTCGGCAGTTGTTTCTTTGGATGGCCCCCCCGGAGTGCAAGCGATTGGTATTCCACGACTTAACAATGCCTGATGATCAAGAAGTCCATTACGCGTTCCGGTAAATAGAAATAACTTGAGTTTGGATAACTTTGCAATTAAGTCGGCGTTAAACGCAGAACGATCGCGTACCAACGCAATTGCATCAGCATTTTTCACATGCTCATACAGTTGCTCGCCTTGCAAAGGCTCATGAAAGAACTTTAAATGAGAACGTTCTTCAATACTTGCCCAATTGGCATATCGTTCTAAACAACGCTCGTAGTCGCCAAGAACAACAATGGTGGGTTTAGTTTGCATGTGAATCCTTATGCCTTAGAAGCTTTTATAAATCGATGATAATTGATGTTCAAAACCAAATTAAAGGAAATCAAATGATTCTAGAAGTTGTTGATATTCGGATTGATGCGAGTAAACAGTCTGAATTTGATGAAGCGATTCTTCGGGGTGTACGTACGGCAATCGCTCCAGCCAAGGGCTTTCGGGGCTTTAAGGTGAACCACAGTATTGAATCCCCCAATCGTTATCTGCTGATGATTTATTGGGATACGCTTGAAAATCATATGGTTGACTTCCGCGGCTCTCCCGCCTTTACCGAGTGGCGTAGCATCGTGGGGCCATTCTTTACTCAACCACCTGCAGTCGAGCACTTCAATTTAGTTGGCAAGTCGGATTAAGAAATACTCTCTTTAGGCTTAGTTTTGGATTTATTTACGCTTTAGCCTGCCTTGCGGTTTTGCTGCAAGGCTGGGTTCAAGGGTTTCGCGTTCATCGAATACGAAGCAATCCCCATCGTAATGAGCGTTACCAACATCTTCAAAGTATTGCAATATTCCTCCATCAAGTTGATAGCTGTGCTCAAGCCCACGCTCGCTTAAGTAGAGGCCTGATTTCTCACAACGAATTCCGCCCGTACAAAAACTCACCAAGGTTTTGTCTTTGAGATCCGGTAAGTGTGACTCAATTGCGCGGGGAAACTCGCTAAATTTATTAATGTTGAAGTGCAAGGCATTTTTAAATGTTCCGTATTCAACTTCAAAACCATTGCGCGTATCAATCATCACAATCGGACGCCCCAGATCATCTTGCCCACGATCGAGCCACTCTTTCAGCTGTTTGGGTGAAATAAACTTGGCTCGACCTTTCTCAGGGGCGATGGTGGGATGATTCATTCGAATGATTTCTTTTTTGATCTTCACCAATAGTTTGCGAAATGGCTGGGATTCAGACCAACTATTTTTAGTTTTGAAGGACTTCAGTCGTGGGTCTTTTCGCAGGATCGACAAAAATGCTTCAATTTCTTTCTCAGTACCAGCTAGGAATAAATTGATTCCTTCTTCCGATAATAAGATGGTGCCCTTTAAATGAAGACTCTTCGCAGAATCCTGAAGAAACACCTTTAAATGCTCAAGTTCATCGAGCCGCACAAATTGATAGCCAGCAATATTGAGAATAGGTGGAGTCTTGGAACTCGCAGCGTTCAAGGTCATGACCCTATTATCGATCAAGTTTATGAGTACACTAAAGGATTAGAACGTTTAGATTGACTATGTCCAAGAATCGCGTCATACCCTACCAACCCATTGATTTGGCAGAACCAGCCGATTTGTTGGGTGAGATTCGTGCACGCCGCGGGGGGCAATTAATTAATTTGGATCGGATGTTGCTCCATAGTGAACCTGTTGCTCGTGGCTGGAATCATTTCATTGGTAATATCCGCCAAAAGCTCTCCCTCGATCCAAAGTTACGTGAGCTGGGGATGTGTGGGGTTGCGATATTGAACGGAGCCGAGTACGAGTTTTTTCATCATGCACCCCCTTTTTTGAAGGCTGGTGGCACTCAGGCGCAAGTGGATGCGCTTCGTCGTTTAGGTCAAAAGGATTTTGATAAAAGTTGCTTCAGCGCCACTGAGAATGATGCACTTGAACTCACCTTGCAAATGACCCGTCAGATTCAAGTTGATCAGGTATTAATGGAACGTTTGCAAAAGTCACTGGGTAATACGGTACTTGTCGAGCTCGTTACGGTCATTGCCGCATACAACATGGTCTCGCGATTTTTAATTGCACTTGATGTGCACCCTGAAGATCATCCGCCAGCGGTATAGATGACTATGGATCGGCAAATCATTCAAATTATTCCTGGCGTTTTGACATCCGACGGTGCCGGTGTGCGCTTACGTCGCAGCTTAGGTGGTCGTGATCGACAACGCTTAGATCCATTTTTGATGCTCGATGAGTTTTCTTCGAATGATCCCAACGACTATGTTGCCGGCTTCCCGCCACATCCTCACCGTGGTTTCGAGACGGTGACGTATATGTTGGAGGGCCATATGCTGCATGAGGACCATTTAGGAAACCGCGGCCACTTACGAACAGGCGGGGTTCAGTGGATGACCGCTGGTCGGGGGATTATTCATTCGGAGATGCCCCAGCAGGAAAGCGGCGCGATGCGCGGATTTCAGCTGTGGATTAATCTACCAGCCAAAGAAAAAATGAAGCCCGCCGCTTATCAAGACATTCAAGACGAATCGATTCCAAGGATAAATTTATCAAATGGAGCCAAGATCAAAGTGATTGCGGGTGAGTACATTGATGCCGATGGTAAAAAAATTCAGGGGCCAATTTTTGGCTTAAGCACTGAACCCATCTTTTTTGATATTCATCTCTCCAAAGATGAGACTTTCACCCATGCTATTCCTTCAGGCCATAACTGTTTTATTTATATCTATGAGGGACAGTTATCGGTAGGGGGTTCTGATCAAATGGCTCCAGCACAGGCGGCACTGGTTCTGGGTGAAGGCGATCAAGTTCGTGTTAAAGCTGGAAATGCTGGCGCAAAAGCGATTTTGCTTGCTGGAAAACCTCTGCATGAGCCTATCGCGCAACATGGTCCCTTTGTCATGAATACGCCTGAGCAGATTCAGCAGGCTATTATTGATTACCAACACAATCGTTTAACCACACTTTAATTTCAATCTTCAATTGCTACTATGAGTCTTT
>JACCDJ010534386.1_pt1 | contig 11998 bp, 7 predicted proteins | sample 7444481 | NCBI WGS metagenome assembly JACCDJ01 (sample SAMN15323435, study PRJNA562643) | freshwater metagenome | isolation source: river surface water | place: USA:Blue River Watershed | collected 2017-08-15 | reverse complement strand
TTGTATACCTTGTTGGATAGGAAACCTGACCTTATTGTGAGCGGTGTGAACCATGGTTCTAACTCTTCCATCAATGTCATTTATTCCGGAACAATGTCCGCTGCTGTTGAAGGTGCTGTTGAAGGAATCCCATCCATCGGATTTTCGCTATTGGATTACAGCCTAGATGCCGATTTCACTGCCTCTCAAAAAGTGGCCATTCACTTGGCCAAACAAATGTTGGAAGATGAACATCTTCCCGAACACATTTGCCTCAATGTGAATATCCCAAAAGGAACCGAAATAAACGGAATCAAAATGTGCCGTCAAGCACATGGCATGTGGATGGAGCAATTCAATGAAAGAATAGATCCCTTTCAAAAAAAATACTATTGGATGACAGGAGAATTCATGGTCAAGGACAAAGGTGAGGACACCGATGAATTTGCCTTGAAACACAATTACGTTTCTGTCGTGCCGGTGCAATTCGATCTTACTGCCTACCACGCACTATCGCATTTACAACAATGGAATTTGAATCATGAGTAATGTTTCTAAAAGCAAGTGGGACACCGTTCCCTTTGGTATGGCACTGGGTGTTGTTGGCGCTGCCCTTGGTTTTATCCTATTCGGATTGATTTTCACTTTAGGAACTTCAACCAACCTGACCACCTTTTTCAATGACCTAGCCTATGGCGTAACAGCCATGTATCAGGACAAAGTGGTTACGGTTTCCATTTTGGTTGACGTAGTATTGTTTTACTACTTCATCAGAAAGGAATGGTTTCAAATCAGCCGCGGCATATTGTACATCGTCATTTGTAGTGTTCCCGTAGCACTTTATTTTTATTGAAATGAAGATTTTTTTGGTCGCAGGAGAAGCTTCTGGGGATTTGCATGGCGGACACTTGGCCCATGCCTTAAAGACCCAGGACCCTTCGATTGAAATGCAAGGTTGGGGTGGTGAAAAAATGGAAAGTGCTGGGGTAAAAATTCTCAAGCACTATCGAGAACTGGCCTTCATGGGATTTGTTGAAGTGTTGTTCAATTTGCGCACCATCAAAAAAAACTTCACCACCATCAAGGAGCAGATCACTGCATTTCAACCCGATAAAATTATCTTCATTGATTATCCGGGTTTCAATCTACGTTTAGCACCTTGGGCCAAAGCACAGGGCATCGAAACCCATCATTACATCTCCCCCACTATTTGGGCGTGGAAAGAAGGTCGTGTGCATGACATCAAAAAATACATCGATGCCATGTATTGCATTTTACCTTTTGAACCTGCGGTATATGCAAAGCACGATTATACCGCACATTTCGTCGGGCATCCTTTGCTGGATGACTGGGCGTTGAATCAAAATACAACGATTCCTTCTTTAGATTTTATTCTACTCGCTCCCGGAAGCAGAAAACAAGAATTAAAAAAAATACTTCCCGCTTTTGTTGAGGTGGCGAAAAAATTTGAAAAAGAGCAATTCGTGATTGCCGGAGCTCCAGGTTTGAAACAAAGTGATTACGAAAATGCTACCGGAGAATTCCCTCAAAATATTTCTATTCAATTCGGCCAAACCCCAGAATTGATGCGCAATGCCAAAGCAGGGTTAATTGCAAGCGGAACAGCCACACTGGAAGCCGCATTGCGGGGTTGCCCTATTGTTGTGGCCTACAAAGCCAATCCCATTTCGATTTTTTTAGCCAAAATGCTCGTTAAAATCAAATGGATTTCATTGGTCAATTTGATTCTGAACAAAGAAGAAGTCACAGAATTAATTCAAGAAAAAATGACCGTTCCAGCGCTAACTTCTGCACTTCAAGAATTGCTCTCCCCTCAAGGCAAAATGAAGGCCCAACAAATTCAAGAAGCGCTATTTCGTCAATTGGGAGGTCCCGGGGCCAGTAAAAATGTAGCACAACTCGTCTTGAATCATGGAAAAGTATAGAATCTTGCTCGTTGAAGATGAAGCTCAGCTCAATCAACTGATTCAAATGAATTTGGAAATGGAAAACTATGCCGTTGTATCCTGTAACAACGGAATCACCGCGCTCCAAATCGCACAAGAACAAGCCTTTGATTTGATTATATCCGACATCATGCTTCCCGGTATGGATGGCTTGACCTTTTGTGAATCCATTCGTATCCAAGGCAACAAAACCCCACTGATGTTCATCTCTGCCAAGAGCAGCAGCAAAGAACGCATTGAAGGACTCAAAGTCGGGGCAAATGATTATTTGCCCAAACCCTTTGATTTAGAAGAGTTGCTTTTAAGGACAAAAAATCTCATCGCGCAAAAAGAGTCTGGAGTTAAACCCCTGGCAGAATCCAGTGAATATGCCTTTCAATCGGGCACCATTAAATTCGATGCTTTTGAAATCATCAATCGCAATGGAGAAACGCATCGCTTGTCCAAAAAGGAAATCATGTTACTCAAACTACTTGTCTCAAGAGAGGGCGAAGCCATCAGCAGAGAGGAAATCATGGATAAAGTATGGGGCTATGACATTTTCACGTCTTCACGCACCATTGACAACTTAATCACCAACTTTAGAAAACACTTTGAAAAGGACAGCAAACACCCGGAACACTTTCACAGTGTGAGGGGAATTGGATATAAATTCACCGCATAAACCTATACCCTATGCGTCTATTTTTCGTTTTTCTATGCTTGATAACCATACAAGTAACTCAAGCACAAACCATATTCAACACCTTTGGATCAGCATGCAGCAATTGTGTATTCCCCAACCCATCAGTACCCTCGGGGTGTTACCGGTTGACCAATATCCAAACACCAAGTGGCCTCAGTGCTTGCCCCAGCAATCCCAACAACTCGGCTAATAATTTTTGCACCTATGGTCAAATTTGGAGTTCTACCTGTTTGAACCTCGCAAGACCATTCACATTGAATACCACCATGTACTTTGGCACTGAGGGTACAGGATATTGGGGCCCTGGCGCTGACGGAATGTGTTTTGTCTTAAAAAACAATTCAACCCCCATCACTACAGCTCAAAATGGCGGCATGTTGGGCTACACAAGCAGCATAACGCCAACACCTAATTCCATGGCTGTAGAGTTTGACACCTACTTAAATGGTGGCAACTCCATCCAAAACGACCCAACTGACCCTTCCTCTCCATCAGGTGATCATGTCTCTGTCTTTAGAAATGGTTCTTTGGCGCATGGCAGTGTTAATGAACTGACTCCTGCTGTATTTGTGGGGCAATTGGAAGATGGTCTTCCACACAACGTTATTTTTTCTTGGGTTCCCAATACGCAAAACTTTTCTGTTACTATTGACGGAATTCCAATCATCAATTTAACCGTCAACCTGCAGACAGTTATCAATTCAAACACAGCCTACTTCGGGTGGACCGCTGCTTCCGGGTGGACGGGGAATGTGCATTGGGTATGTCCCAATTACACTGGAGTAACAACTTTACCGAGTGAAACATTCAGCAATTGTGAAAGTGGAAATGTTGTCCTGAATGCCAACGAAGTAGGGCCTGGCCCCATCAATTGGACGCCATCCATCGGATTGTCTGCGAGCACAGGAACTACGGTTACTGCGTATCAACCCGGGAACTTCACTGCCCGATATGTGGACGGTTGTGGGCTGGTTACCGAAAAATTATTTATCGTCAACAATATTCCACCTTCCGTTTTGGCATCTGACACAGTTGTTTGCGTCGGTGACACTTGGACATTGTCCCCCACCAGCGGAAACTATACCCAATTGGGTTGGGTGAATAACATTAGCCCATTGGATACCATCTGGGCCAATTCCGTCAACGGCATTGGAGATGCCCAATATCAGGTCATTCCTTATCACTCCAGCTGTCCAAATGCTGGTACTGCCATTACAGTAGAAGCCCATGAATTTATCATCACTCCTCTTTTTGCGGGCAATGACACCGCTCAATGTTTGTCTTTCAACTCTAACCAATTCAGTATACCTGCTTCAACATTTCAATACCCTGCGGATGCAACAGTCACTTGGTCAACTTCAAATGGAAGCATCGAAAACTATTCACAGGGAAGTGATTTAACAGTGAGCAATAGTGGAGACTATGTTCTTACTGCAACATACAGCAATGGATGTTCATTAAGCGATAGCATTACCATCACATTAACCAACAATCCTGAATTCGGAATTATAGGAAATAATTACTTGTGCCAAGGTGCTACTGATCAATTGTCCATCATCGGCAATTTTGAGAATGTTGTCTGGACCAATACTGCTGGAGATATCCTAGGTAACAACAATGCGATAACCATATCAAATGCTGACTCCTATATTGTGGAAGCCATGAGTGACGGTTGCTGGGGCAACGATACCATTACTGTTCAAAGTGTTTTTGCAACCAACCCAAATGCGGGAGATAACATTCAAGCGTGCAGCAATGACCCGCTAACAATAACTGGAACAGCCAACATGAACTATCAAATTCTTTGGACAACCAGCAACGGAAATATTTTAGGAAATACCAATTCCTCCACTATCAATGTTGCAACAAGCGGATTGTACATCATGCATGTTGTGGACGAATTTGGTTGCACCGCGCAGGATGATATCGAAGTAATCATCAATCCCATTCCAACTTTTTCATTGGGAGATGATTTCAGTCTTTGTCCTCAAATGCCCTATACCGTATCCATACCCTCAGGCATAGTATACGACCAAGTAACTTGGCAAAACAACACCCATGATGCAAATTTCAGCAGCACATCAGGAAATTCAGGAGTAATAAATCTGACAGCGACCTTAGATTTAGGACAATGCAGCTTTACTGATTTATTAAATATCACCATCTATGCACTTCCCAATTGGAGCCTGCCAGTCGACTTTTCCATATGTTATGGCGATGACATAGTCATCAACTCTTCTGAAGTCGTTGAATGGCCCGATGGCGTTTTCGACAACAATTATACAGTTCCCAATCCGGAAGTCGGAACTTTGAATTATATCGCAACGCTGCACTTTGGTAATGGATGTGAATTAACGGATGATATTTCAGTCACAACAAATGCATTGCCCCAAGTAAATCTTTCCTCTGACGGTCCAATAACATGCAGCCATCCTTTATCAACTTTAAATGCTAGTACTGATGCAAACAATTACAATGTTATCTGGAGCAGTGGAGCGCAAGTTTTTCCAACGCCAACGCCCAATCCATTGACTTTTTCTACAACAAACTCAGGAACTTTTGTTTTCACTTGTGCTGACAATAATACCAATTGCAGCAATCAAACAGCAATTACGATTGATATCGACACCATCTCACCCATCATTGCCTTTGATTCACCCGATACGCTCAGCTGTTGGACTCCCGTCATTGAACTCAATCATTTTATTGTTACCAATACTGATCAATACCAATTGAATTGGTCAACGATTGATGGTCAATTTTTACAAGGGACAGAAACAATCGAGACGCCCTCCGTCATTACCTCTGGAATGTATTCAGTGAATATTACAAATTCTGAAAATGGATGTGAAGACACTTTTCTGACTTCCATTCCGCAAACCATTGACCTAGGATTTGATGCCAATGACATGGAATTCCCCAATATCATCACAAGAAACAAAGATGCAAAAAATGACTTCTGGCGTCCATTCCTGAAACAAAATCCAGAGTGGGATTTCTACGTTTACTTCAAAGTATACAACATGAAAGTTTTCAATAGATGGGGCGCCTTGGTATTTGAAAGTACTCCCTCTCAACCTTATTGGAATGCATCTGAAGTGAATACTGGAGATTACTTCTTCACCTTTGAATATACTACACAATGCGGGACCATTCAAAGTGGAAAGGTCAATGGATCGATTACCATTGTTCAATAAGTTGATATTCAAAAAAAAGCCTCCATTTCGGAGGCTTTTTCTATTCAAAATCTTTTGTCATTTAGTTCAAACTCTTGCGAATCAAATTCAACGCACCACCAGCCTTGAACCACTCAATTTGCTGCGCATTGTAGGTGTGTCCTACTTGGATGGTCTCCGCTGTTCCATCGTCATGCTTCAAATTCAATGTCAATGGTTTTTCTGGAGCGAAAGAAGTCAAATCAACAAAATCAATTTGATCGTTCTCACGAATTTTATCGTAATCTGCCTCATTGATAAAGGTCAAAGCCAACATGCCTTGCTTTTTCAAATTGGTCTCGTGAATACGGGCAAAACTCTTCACCAAGATAGCGCGAACGCCCAAATGACGGGGTTGCATGGCGGCATGCTCACGTGAAGAACCTTCTCCGTAGTTGGTATCTCCTACAACAATGGTAGGTACACCCGCTGCTTTGTATGCACGCTGAACAGCTGGCACTTCAGCATATTCACCGGTCAATTGATTCTTCACCTTGTTTTGCTCGCCATTGAAGAAATTGGTAGCTCCAATTAAAGTATTGTTGGCAATGTTGTCCAAGTGACCACGATAAGTTAACCACTTACCGGCCATGGAAATATGGTCGGTAGTACACTTACCTTTTGCTTTGATCAATACACGGGCATTCTCGATATTGCTTCCGTTCCACTCAGCAAATGGAGCCAACAATTGTAGACGATCCGAAGTTTCACTCACGCTGACTTCTACTCCACTGCCATCTTCTGCTGGCGCTTGGTATCCGGCATCTTCCACCGCAAATCCTCTGGTGGGCAACTCTTCACCCGTTGGAGGCATCAATTTCACTTGCTCTCCTTTCTCATTGGTCAATGTGTCTGTCAAAGGATTAAAAGTCAAATCACCCGCAATGGCCAATGCCGTTGTCAACTCTGGTGAAGCCACAAAGGCCAATGTATTGGGATTTCCATCCTGACGTGCCGAGAAGTTTCTGTTGAAAGAGTGAACAATGGTATTGCGTTCTTTCTTCTCCGCACCAACGCGTGCCCACATTCCGATACATGGTCCGCATGCATTGGCAAAAACTTTGGCTCCCATCTGATCAAAAATCGCTGTCAATCCATCGCGCTCGATGGTGTAACGCACCAATTCAGAACCGGGCGTGATGCTGAACTCTGCCTTGGCTTTGATGCCCAAATCATTGGCTTGCTTGGCCAAGTTGGCGGAGCGAGAAATATCTTCGTAAGAACTGTTGGTGCAAGAACCAATCAAACCTACCTCAACCTTCGTTGGCCAATCATTCTTAGCCGCAGCCTCTTTCATTTGAGAAATCGGTGTGGCCAAGTCTGGCGTGAATGGACCATTCACATAAGGCTCCAACTCATCCAAATTGATTTCGATTACTTGATCAAAATATTGTTCTGGATTGGCATATACTTCAACATCGCCAGTCAAGTGTTCACGGATGCCATTGGCCAAATCAGCCACCTCAGCGCGACCCGTTGAACGCAAGTAACGCTCCATGCTGTCGTCATAACCGAAGGTTGATGTCGTAGCACCAATCTCAGCACCCATGTTGCAAATGGTACCTTTTCCTGTACAAGACAAGGATTGTGCACCTTCACCAAAATATTCTACAATGCAGCCTGTTCCACCTTTCACGGTAAGAATACCTGCCACTTTCAAAATCACATCTTTGGCAGAACACCAACCGTTTAATTTACCGGTCAATTTGATACCAATCAATTTAGGAAATTTCAATTCCCAAGCCATTCCGGCCATCACGTCCATCGCGTCAGCGCCGCCCACACCAATGGCAATCATTCCCAAACCACCTGCATTCACCGTGTGAGAGTCCGTACCGATCATCATTCCACCTGGGAACGCGTAGTTTTCTAATACAACTTGGTGAATGATACCTGCACCAGGCTTCCAAAAGCCGATACCGTATTTGTTGGAAACTGAAGAAAGGAAGTTGTAAACCTCGCTGTTCTTATTCACGGCCTCACTCAAATCCGCCTTGCTTTCCACTTTGGCTTGAATCAAGTGATCACAATGCACTGTAGAAGGCACGGCCACTTTCTTGCGGCCAGCTTGCATAAATTGCAACAACGCCATTTGGGCTGTAGCATCTTGCATCGCAACGCGATCAGGCGCAAAGTCAACATACGATTTACCTCGCTCAGATGCTGCAGTAGCATTCCCTTCCCACAAGTGGGTGTACAATATTTTCTCGGCCAAAGTCAATGGCTTATTGGTTACTGCGCGAGCAGCGGCAATTCTCTCAGGAAAGCGACGGTACACCTCCTTGATCATTTCTAAATCGAATACTTGACTCATTTTGTTCTTTTTTTAGACGCGACGAAATTAAGGCAGGAAACCTAAAATTGTTACGAAATCACAAAGTCTTTTCTCACAGCTTCAAGTCTGTGTATTTTAGCCACATGCCAATCCTTTCGCCCGCCCATGTTGAAAACATCAAAATAGCTTGGCAAAGTTTGACGGCCCAAAAACTACGAGCCTCACTCACCATCAGCATCATCGCCATCGGCATCATGGCGTTGGTAGGAATGATCACCGCGGTTACAGCCATCGAGGAGAAAATCAAAGCGGAGTTTACCCGATTGGGCACCAACAGTTTTAGCATCGTGTCTGGCAACAATATGCGACGAGGAAGCCGCAATGGAATGGCTGCCAAACGATATGAGTCAATGAAGTATGAAGAGGCCCGTGCTTTTCAAAATCAATTCACCATTGCACCATTGGTATCCATCACGGCTCGGGCATCATTCAATACCACTGTAAAGCACGATGCAGAGACCACCAATCCCAATGTCAATGTGATTGGATGCGATGAGCACTATTTACAAATATCATCCTACACCTTGAGTGAAGGACGCACCTTTACCCGACAAGAGGTAGAGCAAGGAGACAACGTAATCATCTTGGGACAAGACGTGATTGAAAAATTATTCATTCACGGCGAATCGCCCATCAATAAAATCGTCAGAATCAACAGCAATGCTTACCGTGTGGTGGGCACTTTGAAATCCAAGGGCAACACCATGGGATTTGCGGGTGACAATCAATGTTTGATACCCACGCAAAATGTAAAAAAGTGTTTTGACAGTGCCAACACCGATTACACCATACAAGTTCAGGCCAAGGACAGCAAGGATTTGGGACGTTTGGTTTCAGAGGCGGTAAATACCATGCGCGTCATCCGAGGCGATGAATTGGGAGAAGAAGAAAGTTTTGAAATCAGAATGAGCAATGGATTGGTAGAGGAGTTGACAGGATTGATCAGCGGCATCACCAATGGCGGAATCTTCATTGGCATCATCACCCTATTGGGCGCATCGATAGGATTGATGAACATCATGTTGGTGAGTGTCACAGAACGCACGCGGGAAATAGGAATTCGCAAAGCATTGGGAGCGACACCCAGTAGAATTAGATTACAATTTTTGATTGAGTCCATTGTCATCGGACAGATCGGAGGCATCATTGGAATTTTCTTGGGAATATGGGTCGGCAACATCTTATCCATCTTCATGGAAACGCCCTTCACCATCCCTTGGTTGTGGATCATGATGGGCTTTGTCATCTGTGCCGTTGTAGGCATCATCAGCGGCTGGTACCCTGCCTCTCAAGCCGCCAAGCTGGATCCGATAGAGGCGTTGAGATACGAGTAGGGAAGGGATGAAGTAGCGAGAGCGAAGCGATTCGCTATGAGGTGATGAAGGGATGAGGTGATGATGGGATGAAGGGATGAAGGGATGAAGGGATGAAGGGATGAAGGGATGAAGGGATGAAGGGATGAAGGGATGAAGGGATAAGGAGACATCTCCCCTCAAAGCGAAGCATCGCTATCGAACGAAGTGAGAGAAAGGAGGGGTGTCCCGCAGGGACGGGGTGGTTAGCAAGCGGTTTTTTGAAAAGAGGGAAACGGAAAGGGGTTTTCACTGCATAAACCCGCATAACTTATAGGTTGTTTGCTGAGGTTATCTGGTGGAGATTTGCAAAATGAATTCATCAATCAACATTGCCATTTCCGAGTCCAAGATTTTCTTGATAAGGGGCAAACATGTAATGATAGATAAAGACTTAGCCTCCATCTATGGAGTTCCAACCAAACGGCTATCAGAACAAGTCAAGAGAAATCAACAGCGCTTTCCCCAACATTTTATGTTCCAACTTACGAATGAAGAGTGGATCGAATTAAGGTCGCAAAATGCGACCTTAAATATTTCCAAAAACCCACCAGGAGGAAGAGGGGCACATCCAAAATACCTTCCACACGTATTCACTGAGCATGGAGTATCCATGCTATCTGCAGTCTTAAAATCCCCATTGGCCATTCAAGTTAGTATTCAAATCATAGAGGCATTTGTGCATTTCAGAAGTATCCTAAATGCCCAAGATGGTCATGTTTGGGTAAGGCAAACGATTGGAGAGTTAAGCCATCAACTGCAAGATCATGAGAAAAAAATTGAGGGTATTTTGAATCAAATGAATAACACCAATGCTCACTTGAAACAAGGCATCTTCTTCAACAACCAAATTTTCGACGCATACGCTTTCAGCAGTGATCTAATAAAAAGCGCAAATCAGTCAGTTGTACTCATTGACAACTACATTGATGAAACTACCTTGCTTCAATTATCAAAAAGAAATTCAAAGGTTAGTTGTATTATCTACACAGAAAAATTAAGTAATCAATTAAAACTGGATTTGGAAAGACACAATGCCCAGTATCCATCGATTGAAATACGCACACTCAAAAACACCCATGACCGATTCCTCATCATAGACAACCAAGAACTTTATCATCTTGGAGCCTCATTGAAAGATTTGGGCAAACGTTGGTTTGCATTTTCACGTATCGATGGTTTTTTGAATGAGGTGTTGGCACGTTTGGGTTGATTCCATTTTGATTTTGATTTTGATTTTCATTCCCATTCTGTTTCTCACTCTAATAAAGAATACCTTGCACAGACAGTGGAGCTCGACTTTGCCCGTCCCGACAGCGCTAGAAGAGACCACCCCGTCTGCTTCGCATCCACCCCTCCTTTCCTTCGCGAAGCTCAGGTAGGAGGGGAAATTTCAAGCACAAAACCGAAACCCAATACCGATCAACTGATTCACCTTTTACCCAATCCACTGATTCACCAATTCACCTGGCGCATGGCCATACGCCATTGAGCGCAATTGGTAACGAATTGGAATTGCTATCCTTGCTGATAGAGCAATACGAAAAGGAAAAGTATTTGATTGCCTTCCCAGATCCGATAGCAGCCATACAATTCAGGATGGAACAAATGGGCTACCAGCAAAAAGATTTGGCGGAGATCATTGGGCTCAAAAGTCGCGTCAGTGAAATCCTAAACCGCAAGCGTAAATTAACCTTGGACATGATCCGCAAATTGCATCTGTCAATGGGCATTCCGACAGAGGTTTTGGTGAGGGAGTATTGAAAGGAAGCTTCATCGCTTCATCACTTCATCACTTCATCCCTTCATCCCTTTAAATAATTAAAAAGCCCGAACAGCCCTAACATGAAGGTAGTTGGCCTTACCACTGAAGCTGGCGCCAGTGCTGAAGTAGAATTGCCATGCGGTGTAGGAATCGTACTCCGACGAGGACCAATAAAATATATTATCGGGATTTAAATCAAATGGTGCTCCTCCAGTAATTTGGGATAAGCTTTGATTCAAATTGTATTTGGCATTGTACATCAAATTCAACTCATCAACGGCGGGCAAATACCAATCCGTAAATCCACCCGCCTCATAAGCATCACACAATTGAGCGGCACTGCCCACTTCCACTCCTGCCGCCATGATGGCTGCTGTATTGTCTGCGCCGTTCCAAGAACTTTCGCAATTGGGGACATCTGTTCCGTTCAATCCCCAAGCGGCTCCAGTGCTTAAATCTGTCAAGGATACAATCAACCCATGCTCCACCCCCAAGGCGTCCTTATACACATGAAACACCACACCACCACCAAAACTCTCGCCTACCCAATGGGTAAATCCACCGCCATTGCCGGCAGGGCCTTGAGGGCCTGCGGGACCAGTTAAACCGATGGGACCTTGAGGGCCTGTAGCGCCCGCTGGACCTGTCTCACCTTGAGGACCCTGGGGACCTGGTGTACCACTCTGCGCCGCATACAACG
>JACCDJ010762521.1_pt1 | contig 12006 bp, 7 predicted proteins | sample 7444481 | NCBI WGS metagenome assembly JACCDJ01 (sample SAMN15323435, study PRJNA562643) | freshwater metagenome | isolation source: river surface water | place: USA:Blue River Watershed | collected 2017-08-15 | reverse complement strand
TCTCGTGGAAATTATAATTTATTTATTAAAAATCAACAAGCAGACCATTTTACGGTTGCTAAAATAGGAGAAATTGATAATTCAACAATTTCTTTTGATTATTTTATTATTGGTGAAAGAAAAGATACCAAAATAGAAGTTGTGCAAATTAAAAAATAAGGAATCTAAGTTCATAAAGAAGAAATAATTACGTAATAAACATTTATTTGGAGAGTAAATATGGCAAGTCAAGATGAGTTTCAAAAAAAGGTTTTAGAGTCATTAAAGAAAAATTTGATGGCTGTGGATCTGTCTGATCAGCCTGAAGAACAGGTCGTTGAACAAGCTAGTACTGAAGATTTCCAAGCACAAAGTTATGACTTCGTTGCTTTTGGAGCTCCCCAAGGTGCAGGCCCTACTTCTGGTGGTAATAAGGACATTGTTATTTTACCAGGAGCAGGTGGAACACAAGCCAATTCTGCTTCCCAAATAAACTTCTATTGGAACTCACCTACAGTTCCAGATACAACTGGTATCGGACAAAGTATTAGAGCAACAATATTTAATTATGCCACTACAGCTACAAACCCAGTTTTAGCAATTGGTGGTTGGAATGGCACTACAAACTATTTACCATCTGCTACTTATGGCGGTGGTTCTGGGACAACTGCTAAGATTTGGTTTGATCCATTTTTAGGAAGAATCGAAACCGATTATGTGGGTTTTAATGCTGGCGTTGCTGATACAAATGTTGCAGGCGTCTTGTTTTATGATTCTTCACAAAATGTTTTTAAAGGCGGAACTGGGTCTGGTGCTGGTAAAACAATTGCTTTCTTAACAGATATTCCGGCTGCTAACTCATTCTTCTATTGGTCTGATGGAACAAATATTGCTCAACCTGATGCAGCAATGGATACATTTACATTTGTTGCTGGTGTTGGTATTACAGTTTTAGTAAATGCTGGTGGAGATTCTGCATCTTTTGGTGCAACAAATATTCCAAATGCATCTTTGACCAACTCAAGTATTACTGTTGGTTCAACTGCGATTAGTTTAGGAGCATCATCAACTACAATTGCTGGCTTGACTGCATTATCATCAACAAACATTTCTGGTACAGCAATAACGGCCACTACATTTACAGGTTTCTTGAGTGGTACAGCAACTTCTGCACAAGTAATTCAAACTACCACAGACACATCGAATACACTTTATTTATTAGGATCCAGATCGTCTACTGGCTTTGCTGGTACCGCAGTTTATGTTGATTCAAGTGTTTCTGTAACAGGAAATACAGTAACAGCCACAACATTCTCTGGTAATGCAACAACGGCTACTTCTGCAGGTTCTGCTGGTACATCTGTCACTGCTGGTTCTGCTGGTACAGCAGTTAATGCAGGAAGTGCAGGATCAGCAACTACAGCCATAACTGCTGGTGCCGCTGGAAAATGGATTGCTTCTAGAACTGTAACATTTGCAACTGGTGATGTAACTGGTTCATTTTCGATTGATGGTACTGCAGATGTATCAAACGTGGCACTTACAATTGGTGCTAATTCAGTAGCTCTTGGCACTGATACAACTGGAAACTATGCAGCAAGTGTTGCTACATCAGGAAACGGCATATCAACAATTGGCACTGCTGGTGAAGGCACTGCGTTTACAATTGATTCAAACGCAACAGCTTCGAATACAAACTCTACACTAGTTTTCAGAGATGCAGCTGGTTTATTTGCTGCCGCTGGTGCTACATTTGGTTCAGTCCAAATTGATTTAGTAGATAGAACAGTTACAACTTCAACAGGGAACTTAATACTTGATTCTACTGGTGGAACTGTAAACGTAAATGACAACCTTACAATTTCTGGTAACTTAACTGTTCAAGGTACAACGACTGCTGTTGACTCTACTGTATCAACAATCGTTGATCCAATTTTATCTATTGGTGGTGCTATTGGTGGTACAAACCCAAGTACTGACGATAATAAAGATCGTGGTATAGAGTTCAAATACTTCTCAGGTACAGCTAAAACAGGTTTCTTTGGATTTGATGATTCCACTGGGTTCTTTACCTTTATTCCTGATGGCACAAACTCTTCTGAAGTATTTTCAGGTACTACTGGTGTAATTGATGCAACAAGAATCACTGGTTCTGCCTCATCGTGGACAAATGCAAGAACAGTCACTTTTGCAACTGGCGATGTAACTGGTTCTTTTTCAATTGATGGAAGTGCTAACGTAAGTAACGTAGCTCTTACAATTGCTGCTAACTCTGTAGCTCTTGGAACAGATACCACCGGAAACTATGTTGCCGATGTACAAGCATCCGGCTCTGGTATTTCAATTATAGGTGCAACTGGTGAAGGAGCGACTTTAACTGTTAACTCTAACGCAACTGCTACCAACACTGCATCTACATTAGTATTCAGAGACAGCTCAGGAAACTTCTCCGCTGGAACTATCACTGCTACTACATTCTCTGGTAATGCTACAACTGCAACTACAGCAGGTTCTGCAGGAACTTCCGTAACTGCAGGTAGTGCAGGTACATCTGTCACCGCAGGTTCAGCTGGAACTTCAGTTTCTGCTGGTACGGCAGGTACAGCCACAAATGCTGGCTCTGCTGGAACTTCTGTAACAGCTGGCTCTGCTGGTACAGCTACAAATGCTGGTTCTGCTGGTACTGCAACAAATGCAGCTAACACAAACGTAGTATTAGATACAACATCACAGATATTCTTAACAGGTTCTAGAAGTAATGCTTCTATTGGAAGCACTCCTGTATATGTATTGTCTGGTGTTTCTGCTCTCGGTAACACAATTACTGCAACTACATTCTCCGGTAATGCAACCACTGCTACTGTAGCTGGTCAAGCAGGAAAATGGATTGCATCAAGAACTGTTACATTTGCAACTGGTGATGTTACTGGTTCGTTCTCAATTGATGGTTCGGCAGATGTTTCTAACGTAGCACTTACAATTGGAGCTAACTCTGTCGCACTTGGTACAGATACAACAGGTGACTATGTAGCCAATTTGCTTGCAGGATCAGGCATTGCTACAACTGGTGCTGCAACTGGTGAAGGTATTGTTCATACAGTATCTCTTAAGAATGCTGGCTCTTTAACAAATAACACAGTACCAAAATGGGTTAGTGCATCTACACAATTTGCTGATTCAGCAATCGTAGATGATGGCACAACTGTTGCAGTTTCAAGAGCTACTACAGTAACTTCCTCTGCTCTTACAAACGGTACTTATTTAACAATTACCACTGCAGCTGGTGATGATAACTCTACTTCTGATTACTTTATTAGAGGTCTTAATTCATCATCAACTTCTAAGTTCTCAATTGATGCAAATGGTAACTTAAGAGCTACAACCAAGAGCTTCGATATTGAGCACCCGACAAAAGCAGGCATGAGACTTGTGTATGGTGTTCTTGAAGGCCCTGAACATGGTGTTTATCATAGAGGAACAGTCGAAGGTAAGGGCAAGCTTATTGTTGAATTACCAGAGTATTGGCACTTACTTGTAGGCAGCGATTACTCAATCCAATTGACACCATGGGGTAATTACAACGTCCATATTGTCGAAAAATCAGAAAATAACTTTACAATACAACTAACTGGTGATCCTTTAACAAGACTTTGGAAGAACATCAAGGTTGATTATATTGTTCATGGTTCAAGATTGGATGCACCACTAGAAATTGAACAAAAATAATGCATACATTCAGAATATATTGCTTGCATAATACTAATTATGCATTCATTAAAATTGAGGAAGGGAACATCAATATCGAATCAGGGATTCGCATGGTGTTTTCCTTCCTTGATTCTGAACGCAGAACCATCGTAAAAAACACACTTTCTATTAGTGGAGATGATTTTGCGAATTTAGGAAAAAGTGGTAAAGATCTTAATATCGCAATTATAGAAAAATTATTGGACTATACCGAGTGCATTATCGTTAAGGAGTAATTAAATGCCTGTAGATGTTATTATAGACCCTAGTTCAGGTCAAATCTACTGGAATGATAATGCTGGTTCAGGAAGCACACAATCTATTGCTATTTCAGGTAATGCTTCTGACTCCATTAATATTGTAGGTTATTCCAATTTTTATTCAGCAGGTGGAGGTGGCATAGGAACTAACATCCTTGCCACCTTCAACGATTCTGCTACAGCCACTTTAGTTCCAGGTACCAATGGATATGATTTAGGTTCTTCTTCTCTTAGATGGGATATTTATGGAACCAATCTTGATCTTTCTGGCACATTAACATTATCTTCTTCTACTGCCTCTACTTCAACAACAACAGGTGCTTTAATTGTAACTGGTGGTGTTGGTGTTGGCGGAAGTATTAATGTAGGCGGTGTATCAAAATTCACCTCTTCTACAGCATCAACCAATTCTTCTACTGGTGCTGTCATTATCACTGGTGGTTTAGGCGTTGGTGGTTCTGTTCATGCTGGTACTGCCGTTTCTGCTCCATTATTTAGTTCTTCTGCAGCTGTTGTTTTAAGACCAGGTACAGATACAATTTCAGGTATTCAATTCTGTAGGACTGGAACTGGTGCTACTATTATGGTTATCGATACCTTAAATAGTAGAGTTGGTATTGGTCTTACAAATCCAGAATATGATTTAGAAGTAGCGGGAGAAATATCTGCAACTTTAAAATCCTTTATTATTGATCACCCTACAAAACCTGGTATGAGATTAAGATATACCAGTCTAGAAGGTCCTGAAAATGGTGTTTATTTTAGGGGTGAATTAAAAGGTAGTAATGTTATAGAATTACCTGATTATTGGACAGGTTTAGTGGATGAAAATACAATTACAGTTCATCTCACTCCAATTGGCAACAAGACTATATTTGTAAAAGAAATAAAAGATAATAAAGTTTTTGTTGGTGCAAGATTATTCCAAAAAATCCATTGTTTTTATTCGGTATGGGCTGAAAGGAAGGATGTGCCAAAGCTTAAAGTAGAGATTTAAAATGGCACTCTGTTACCAACCAAATATAGTAGCAAAAGATTTACAATTTGCTTTTGATGCAGCTAATCCTAAGTGCTATCCTGGATCTGGTAATTTATTATATAGTTTAGCTGGCAATGGAATAACAGGCGGATTAGAAAACGGCACATTGGTTTCATCTAATCTTTCAGGATATTTTTCCTTTGATGGTAGTGATGATTTTATTTCCACTAACTTCACAATAAACTACGATTACATAACTGTAAATGTTTGGTTTTGGTCAGGTGCATATTCAACATTTTCAAATTATGCTTGTATACTTGCTAATCAACAAGTTGGCTCTCCTTATCCCACGTTTGATTTAAGAAAAAAAGCTGGATCAACAAGAACTCTTCAAGTTTCATTTTCAACTGATGGTAGTGGAAGTGAGATACCCTTAGACATTGGTGAGTTAAATGATTATACTTGGTACAATGTTCAATTTACATATGATGGAACTACATTTAAAGTATGGTTAAATAATGTTCTAGTTGTAAGTCATTCTGTTTCTAGCACATTAAGATCTTCTACAATCGCTTTATTAATTGGAAAAAACCCTTCTTTTGCTGGTCGTAATGCAGCTATTTATGTTTCTCAAGTATTTATTTACAATAGGGCTTTAACAGATTCTGAAATTGCAAGAAACTATTCAGCAACAAAATCAAGATATACATATAAAGAAGATATTATTAGAGATAATTTAATTCTTAATATTGATCCAGCTAGTGCGTTGTCTTATCCTGGTTCTGGCACTGTTTTAGCAGATATTAGTGGTTATAATTATCATCCTACTTTAATAAATGGTCCAACTCTTGCTGGCAGTGGATTAACATCATCAATTCTTTTAGATGGTTCAAATGACTATATCCAAATATCTTCAGCATATACGCATACTTTTACTGCTGGAACCACTGTGGATGTTTGGGTCAAGTTTAATGCATCAAACAGTTGGGGAAGGCTTTTGGATACAAGTGATGGGGCTGGTACTAACACTGCTTATCTAACTATTGCAAGATGGGGCGGTAATAATGAGGTTGTTTTAGAATCACGATCATCTACAACCCAAGGCACTCAAAATGGAGTTAGAACTACTACAACAGCAATAACTAACGGAACAATTCAAAACTTCACATTTGTTATTGGGCCTGGAAGTACAGATGCAGTGTCACCTGAAACTCCTAGAATTTATATGAATGCTAATTTACAAGCTACAACACTTTATGGAACTCAAAATAACTTTGTCCCTTATGTTGTGAATAAATATGCTTGGATTGGTAGATCAGCTTTTAGTGCAGATGCTTATTTAGGTGCAAATATCTATGCATACAAAATATACAATAGAGCCCTTTCAGCAGCAGAAGTAAAGCAAAACTTTCAGTCATTAAGAGGGAGGTATGGAGTCTAATGGCTATAAGTTACACAGCTTTAGTTGAAATAAGAAGTTTAGGCAATGATTACAATTCAGGAACTTTTGATCCTGCAGCAACTTTAGCTACTAATTTAACTTCTGCTAATGGCACAAGTATTTACCCCACTGTGTCAACACTTTCATATACATTTAGTTCTAATGATGTTGATCATTATTTATATATAAGACAAGGCACAAACTGGTATCCAGGTTGGTACAGAATTATTTCAGCAACTGGTAATTCGGCAGTTCTTCATGCAATTAAAGGCGAAGTTGTCAGCACATCTGAAAACCCATCACATTGGAATGGTGTTGGTACTACAAGTTCTTTATCTTCAGGTACATGGACCATAGATTATACTCAATCAAACAATTATCGACATGCTTTTACTGATTTAGTTTTAAATGGAACAGATATCATTAGCAGTGCTGGTAATGCTTTTACAACTTCAATGGTTGGAAATACTTTAAGAATTATAAGTGGTACGGGATACACAGCTGATCTTTATGTAATCAATTCAATTTCTTCAATAGGGAATACAGCTAAATTAGACAGAAATGCTGGAACTCAAGGGTCTACTGGTGGTACTGGTGTTTTAGGTGGCGCTATAAAAACTATCAAACAAGGCTTTGACGATTTGAGAACTGGGCAAGGTGTCAACAATTGTATGTACGTTAAAAATGATGGCAATTACACAGTTAGCGGTATATCAACAATAACAAATACTAGAAACGAAGTTCCATATATTAGAGGCTATGGCACATACAGGTTTGACAATGAAAGAGCAAAATTTTTATTGAATGCTAATTCAACAGCGATAAGGAGAGCATTCTTTTTTAAGATTTATAATTTAGAATTCGATGGTCAAAATAATTCTAATACTTTAGGATATGATACTACGTCTGCATTTATAATAAGTTACAACTGCGTTTTCAAAGATTTGACTGGCAATATTGGATCAGGATATGGAGTTAAAAACTTATATAAAAACGTTAAGTTTTTTGGTACAGGTACTTTTCATAACTGCACAATCACTGGATGTGCAGCAACAAGTTCTGCATTATTGACAAATGTATTTTTGCAAGATTGTTTAATAGCAGGCAATTCAGCTACAAATATAATTCTTCAAAACTTCAATGATTTTCCAACACAAAATAGTAATTGTGTTTTTTATAATAATACATGCACTAATGTTATTTATTCTAATATAAACAGTGTAGGCAAGGTGTTATTTGTTTATAATAACATTTTTGCTGGTAACTCGGGTACAGTTTATGGCTATACTGGTTTTAACAATTATGCATTAGATATAAGAAATAACGCATATTATAATAATGGCTCAATAAACAATGAACCGCCTAATTTGCATACATCTCCAGTTTTTATTTTAGAAAATGAAGTAGTATTAACAGCAGATCCATTTATAAATGCTTCCGCTGGAAACTTTGGGTTAAACTCTGCTGTAGGCGGAGGCGCAGCTTGTAGATTTGCTGGGGCAGGAATAACGTACAATACTATAATTTCAGAAAATTTTAGAAGTATTGGAATCTCTCAATTCAGAAATAATCCATCAATACCTGGTGCAATTATAGGAATGGGTGGATGATATGGCATTAAGTGCTTATGCTTTTTGGGAAGTTAGAAGTTTAGGTAGTGATAATAATTCAGGTGGCTTTGATCCCAATGCTACTATGAAAAGTACTTTGTCAAGTTCTAATGGCACAAGTTCTACTCCTACAGTTACAGCCTCAGACTATACATTTGTTTCTGCAGATGTTGGGTATCACTTATATATCAAATCTGGTACTAACTGGACTCCTGGGTGGTATTTAATAACATCAGTATCTGCTGGGAATGCCACAGTAAATGCTACAGGTGGACAATTCATTAAAGCTAATTCGATTATGTCTTCATCGAACGGCATAGGATCCACAGACAATTTATCCTCTGGTACTTGGGCAATAGATTACTCACAAAATAATTCAGCAAGAATATCATTTACTGATTTATATTTAAATAGTACAACTACATGTTCTAGTGTTTTGAATCCGATTACATCTGCAATGATCGGTAACACTATTAGAATAATTTCAGGTACAGGATTTACTGCATCAATATATGTCATTAATTCTACATCAGGCACAATTGCTACATTAGACAGAGCTGCAGGAACATCTTTGAGTTCTGGTGGTGTTGCAAACCTTGGCGGTGCTTTTGCCACAATTTACACAGGACTTATTTCAGCAATTTATGTCGGATCTTACAATATAGTTTATATCAAAGCTGACGGAGTTTACGAAGTTAGTGGCACAACTATATCATTTGGTGGTGGAAGTGCGCCCCATTTTGTTGGCTATGGAACCTATAGAACGGATAAAGTTAGACCTCAAGTTTCATTAATTTCGCCTAATACATCTTTATTAAGAAGATGGGATGGGACTTACACTCGTATGAGTAACATTGAAATTGATGGGAACAGAAATGGAACTACTTATGGGTTTGCATTCACTAATAATCAACCATATTCGACTATGACTAATTGTGTTTTCAAAAATATGACTGGAAATTACGGCTCTGGTATACAATCTAGATTTTGTGTACATGATAATTCTGGAATTGCCGGTGGTGTTTTAGATTATTGTATTTTTACTAATAAACTTGACAATGGTGCTATTGCTGGAAACATAAGTATTTTTTCTAACAGTATTGTTTACAGAAATTATCAAAATAGATTCACTTGGCAAAACTCAGACCAGATTAGCGTAGGTATGATCAAAAATAATTTAATTCATCAATTTTTGGGTCCTTCAGGGGGTGGACATTTTGCAGGAACATATAATAACTGTTCAGGTAGTGTCCCGTCAGCTAATGAAGCTACAACTTTTGTAATGAATAATATTGTTTCAGAAATTACTGGACATACAGTGTATACAGTCTGCGGAGCAGCTCCTCAGCCATTTCTTTTCGACAGCAATGCACTGTTTGCAAATACAGCATCAATTGGGACCACCGCATATAATTCATATAATGGTGATAAATATCTTGGTGTAAACGATATTATTCTTACAAAATCTCCATTTAGAAATGCTTTAGCTGGTGATTTTACCCTTAATGACGATATTGGTGGTGGAAAAGAAGTTAGATACGATGCTACACCATTGATATTACAAGATACAAACACAAAACAGAACAAAGACATCGGCCCATTTCAAAGTAAAAATCCACCATTAAGAGTAAATATGAATGGTGGAATGAGAGGATAACATGGCAAAACTATCGGTAAAGAAAGGAAGCACATCAAGAATAGAATATATATTTGTTGGCGATAGTACTTCAGCAACAGGAGCAGGCTTGACAGGTCTAACATATCAAAGTAGTGGGTTACTTTCTCATTATATCAGACCTGCAGGATCGGCTACAACAATTACATTAGCTACACAAACAGTCACAGGGTCATATTCTTCTGGTGGTTTTGTTGAAGTGGATCAAACAAGAATGCCAGGTTTATATAGATTTGATGTTCCTAATGCTGTTTTTGCTGCAGGGGTTGATAAAGCTGTTGTAATGGTATCAGGCGCAGCAAATATGATTCCTGTTTTGATGGAATATGATTTAGAAGCTGGTGCGTATTTAGATACAACACAAGCAATTCCGGTATCAAACACTGCAGAAACTATTGGTGATTGTTTAAATGCTGCAAGAGCTCAAGGATTTGGCAAGTGGGTGATTTCTGGAACAACAATGACCATGTATGCTAATGATGGTACGACAGCAGTAAAGACATTCACCCTTAATTCAGCAACAGCACCAACATCAAGGACTTAAAAAATGTCTCTAATTACCCAAGGATTTTTTAATAACAGAATAGCCGCAATTGGATATTCTGCTCGTGACCTTGGGATTAGTAGAGGTGTTGGTCCGAGAATCTTAAGAGATGAATTAGTAGCTTACTATGATGCCACTAATCCTAAATCATATTCTGGTTCTGGAAATACAGTTTATGATTTATCTGGTAATGGTAGAAATGGCACTCTAACTAATGGTGTTACTTATTCATCAAACAATCGTGGGTACTTTATTTTTGATGGTTCTAATGACTATATTGATTGTTCTAGTATACCATCAACATTTTGGGTAGATAATTCATGGTCCGTTGCATTTTGGATAAAGTTTGACGGAATTAACATTGGCGTGGATCAAGGTATATGTGGTACTAATGGCCAATTACATCTTTTACAAAGAGGCACTGTATTTCATTTAGGATTGTGGGGCAATGACTCATCTAGTGTCACTGTACCTGTTGCAAATGTTTGGTATCACGTAGTTTTTTGTTATAACAATTTAACTTATCAACAAAGAATATTTGTGAATGGAGTCATTGATAGAACTTCTAATGGTAGCAAATCAAGTCTTGTCGGCGCAGGTACAGCTATCGGAAGGGTGCCTTTTGCCTACGGGTATTTTAAGGGACAAATTGCTTCAGCCCAATTTTATAATCGTAATATAAGTGCAGACGAAGTAAGATCTTTATATTTATCAACAGTTCAAAAATATGTCAGAAAATCACAACCATATGTTACTGATGGTTTGATTTTTCATTTAGATGCTTCAAATCCACAATCCTTTTCTGGTTCTGGCTCTACTGTATGGGCTGATCTTTCTAATTCATATGCTCACGGTAAATTGTATTCTGGAGCTGCATTTACTTCAGAAAATGGTGGCGGAATTGCATTTGATGGTACAGATGATTATTTTACCACTGATTCTGCTACACCTTTCAATGGGCTTACAAAAATGTCCGCAGAAGTTACATTTAAATTAACTGGAACAATCTCAGGTTACGAACACATTATCAATAAGCCATTAAGCGTAAATGGTGGTACATGGGCATTATATTCAGGTGCAAATACTAATAAACTTACTTGGTATTTAAATGCTGATGGTAATTCATTTGCACTTACAGATGTAGTGGTGAATAAAGTTTATCACTATGCAATGACATATGATTTAAACACTATTAAGACCTTTGTAAACGGAAGACTTACATCGACAGTGCCGTATACAACATCATTATCTTATGACAATGCTAAACCAGTAAATATAGGGCGATTTGACACTGGAGCTTATCTTGGTCCTAATGTTAATGTTTATAATGTTAAAGTTTACAACAGAGCACTTACTAATACAGAAATTGGTCAAAACTATAGAGCCATACAAAATGCATTCACTCCAGACATTGTAAGAAAAGGTTTGGTTTTACTTTTAGATGCTGCAGACAAAAACTCATACCCAGGGAGAGGAACAAAATGGTATGACTTGAGTGGCAATCAGAATCATGCAAGAATGGTCACTTATGGAACTTCTTTGCCTGTATTCCAGAATAATGGCTTTTATTTTGATGGCAATACATCCAAAGCAGCTTTCATTTGTCCTACTAGTAGAAATCTAACAAATAAAAAAGAAGTTTCTGTTTATCTATGGTGTAAGACGATAAATGGAACTAATCGTCAATATGGAGTGGATACAAGAGGAGCTGGAAGCGTGGGAGTTGGTGTTGGTATAGGCTTTGACAATAATGGACCATATAAAACATTTT
>JACCDJ010461479.1_pt1 | contig 12012 bp, 10 predicted proteins | sample 7444481 | NCBI WGS metagenome assembly JACCDJ01 (sample SAMN15323435, study PRJNA562643) | freshwater metagenome | isolation source: river surface water | place: USA:Blue River Watershed | collected 2017-08-15 | reverse complement strand
GAAGGCTTGGTGGGAGTTACTGGGTTCGAACCAGTGACCCCCTGCTTGTAAGGCAGGTGCTCTGAACCAGCTGAGCTAAACTCCCATTCCGTTTGATCGGGGTGCAAATATACATCCAATTTGTTTCCGCACAAATTTTTTCGAAAAAAAATTAAGGCTCCTTAAAAAATTCAGCAACTACGGGGCGATGATCCACCAACTCCACTGGTACTAACCGATACGCTGATACCTGCCAGTCCTCTTGCGGCCCTAACAAATAATCGATTCTGAAATTGGGAAACTTTCCAGCATATGTGGGCGATAAACCGTGCCCAGCCTCTCGGTAGGCATCTACCATACCTTTCATCATCTGATGATAAGTGTATGATTGGGGAGGGTCGTTAAAATCTCCTACAATCCAATAGGGATATGGACTGCGCTCCGCATGCAACTTTACCGTATGCGACTGACCCTCTCTTCTTACAAAAGCTTTCCGCATCAACCTAAAAATTCGCCAATAACCATCCACCTCTTCTTGCTCTTTCTCAATGGTCTCGTAATCCTGTGACTTGAATCGGATGCTCTGTAAATGGGTGTTGTAAACGCGAATAGTATCCTCTCCCTTCACCAAATCGACATAAATACAGAAATTGTGGGTATCGCCTGTAAATGGCACATAGCCGCTCTTCACTATGGGATAGCGCGAAAACAAAGCCACTCCACTTTTTCTACCTCCGCTGCGTGCGGTGGAAAATTTCACGTGGTGGTAGGGCAAACCCAATTGTGCCTTGATCATCCCAATATGATCATAAACATCACTCTGAAAAAACTCCTGAAAAGCCAAAACATCCGGCGACTCAGATTTCAATACCGCAAGAATAGAATCCCTAATCTCAATCGGCTTCATCTTTACTTGCTTATTGCCCCGATTTAACCCCATCAAGTTAACATTCCAACTCATGATCTTAAAACCTCCTTTTGCTTGTACCGCTTCTTCTCCACCCCACTGCACATAACCTCCCGCAAAAGGAATTCCAAGTAACAAGATGCACATTATCCACCAAGACTTTTTCCAGGCCAATAACAACCAAATGAAAAATAAAATAAAACCACCGACATACAAGAATGGAAATGCCAATCCGATGAATGGCAACACCGAAGACAGATGCACAGGAACCCAATACGACAAATAAGATAGAATCAAAAAACTCATCCAGGTCACACTAAATGCCCAGGCCAACCATTTGGGTATGTGAAACAAGGATCTCATTTCTTGGATTGCTCTTCTAAAAAGTTCTTTTCTGATTGTGTTAAACTGTCAAATCCTGAACGACCTATTTTGTCTAAAATTGCATTCAGCTTCTCTTCGCGTTGCAATCGCTCAGTATTGAACTGCTCATCTGTCTTGGGACGACGGTGGTTATATTGTACAACATCAGCATCCGACTTCGACCAAATTTTCATGGCAACAAATCCTGCCAAAAGTCCACCCCAATGGGCAAAATGTCCGCCAATATTCCACCCCTGACGCACACCTATTAAATCAATCAATACAAAAATCAAGGCCAACCAAGAAACTTCCAAAATTAAAATTCCCCAAAGGTTTACCTTTCTCTTTCTATCAAACGCTACCATAGCGCCAACGATGCCCATCGTGCTGGCTGAATGACCCACCAAGTAATGATTCACATAGGGATACCATTGTATCGAAAGCCAATAAAATATGGCGCCCATCACCATCCCAATTCCGTACACCACCCACCAACGCTTGCGACCCACTTGCGCTTCGAATAAAACACCAAAAGCGTATAGTCCCAATAAGTTGACCAACAAATGCCCCGTGTGAACATGAACAAATGAATGGGTGATTAGAGTCCATGGGCGAAAAACAAAAGCATCCACATCTGCTGGCAATGCCAAATACTCCATTACAAAATGCGTGACCTTGGATGCGTCACCCAACATTTGTGCAAGTAGAATCAAGAACCAGACAATCACAGAAATTGCAATTACCTGATAAGTAGCTGAAATTTGCAACAAGTATCTTTTCATCACCAGCATTTTACCATTCGCGATAATTGGGTTGTTTTCCTTGCCAATATTTGAGCAATATGTACCCCGTGATCATTCCTCCCAAATGGGCAAAATGCGCAACGTTGTCTCCAGGGTTGCCACGCATGGCCGAAAACAACTCCAATGCACCATAGCCTAAGACTAGGACACGCGCTTTTAATGGGATCGGCGGGAACATCAACATCAGCTCCACGTGTGGGAACAACATACCAAATCCCAATAAGATTCCAAACAATGCACCTGAAGCGCCTACCATTCCTGTGTTTAGAATTGAATTGGCCCGAGCTAAAGAGGGATCAATGAAATTCTTGCCTTGTGCAATGGCATCCGCGCCTTCACTGCGAACAATATCCCATTCTTCTGGACTCAATTGCGCCACCGCTTTTTGCAACTCGTAAAAAGTCATTCCATTGTGCAAGAGAAATGCCCCCAAACCTGAAACAATGTAGTAAGTCAAAAATTTCTTGGGTCCCCAATAATTCTCCAGAGCAGGACCAAAAATATAGAGCCCATACATATTGAAAAAGATATGCATGATGTTGGCATGCATGAACATGTGCGTCACTATTTGCCAAGGTCTAAAATTGGGAGATGCCCAATAGTAAGCCGACAACAAATTGTCTAATGCAGGAATGGCATTGGATGCCAAGAAAAACAACACATTGATGATGATGATGTTTTTGATTACTGGACTAACAGGTCTCATGCTTGAAATATTTGGGTCAATTGATCTGGATTCATTCTAAAAATTATCTTCTGGTGCTTGGGTGTGAAAAATGGATTTTCACAAGCCAATAACTCTTTAATCAGGTCCTTCATTTCAGGTAAAGTCAACATCTGTCCACCGCGAATTGCATCGCGTTTGGCCTGGGTCCACGCCCAAACCTCGGTTGGATTTCTCATGCGCTCGTAACCATCCTCCCAATCCGATAAAATCTGCTCCCAAACTTCTTGGTGATTCCAATCTTCTTGAGGATGTGCGCTGATTTCGACGCCTCCCTCGCTTCGCTCCCATTGGTAACCCAATGCATACAAAGTATCGGAACATGATTCGATCATAGCCTTTTCTTTTTCGTTCAAAGAAATAGCCAATGGGGTAATAAGCGTTTGTGGCACGGGAAGAAATCCTTGCGCCATCCACTTCTCAAATTGAATCTGTCGATGTGCCTTGCCTTGATCCACCATCCACATTTCACCTTTGTATTCAAACACAACCCATCGCTTAAAAATTTGAATCGGTTTGATTTCAATTTCCGCTCCCCAATCTTCATCCAAAAAACCTTGCTCCACCCTCGGCATTTGTTTGGCCGCTTGATGCAACTCACCTTGTAGTTTCAACCACTCTTGCACCACATCACGCTTGGGCGCTGAAGGTTGAAAAGGATTGTAATCACCGGTAAGCGAAATGGTGGGTGCCTTTATTTCTGTCATGGAATTAACCGGGGTAAAAACATTCCCTTCTTGGTTAAAATCCAAACTCGGCACAACATTGTGCATGCCCAAGGCTCTTCTGCTCGCGGCATGTAAAATGGCATAAACCGATTTCTCGTCTTGGAATTTAATCTCTGTTTTGGTCGGGTGAATGTTTACATCAATTAGTTCAGGATCTATTTCGAGATGAATAAAATACGCTGGAAAATTGCCCTCTGCTAAAATTCCCTGATAAACAGCTTGCACAGCATGGTGCAAATAGGGATGCTTGATAAAACGGTTGTTGGCAAAGAAATATTGATCTCCTCGCATTTTCTTGGCAACATCTGGCTTGGTTACAAATCCAGAAATCTTCAGCCAATTGGTTTCTTCTTCGATGGGAACCAAAGCTTCTTGAAACTTATTGCCCATCATCTTCACAATGCGCTGTCTGAAATTTTGTTGTAACAAATGCAGTTCCAGTACACCATTGTGTTCCAGCATCATTTCCACTTCAGGGTGCACCAAAGCAATTCGTGTAAACTCCTCTAGTACATGTTTCCATTCTACATTATCGCTCTTCAGAAAATAACGACGAGCGGGAACATTATAAAATAAATTCTTGACAGAAAACTGGGTACCGCCTCCTGTAACACAAGCCTCATGGGCCTCTACTCTACCACCTGAAATGGCCACACGTGTTCCGCTCTCAGCACCTATCAATTGGGTTTTCAGTTCAACGTGCGCAATTGCAGCTATACTCGCCAATGCTTCTCCCCTGAATCCCTTGGTTGCAATATGAAACAAATCTTCCGCCGTTTTCAGTTTACTCGTTGCATGTCGCTCAAAACAAAGCAAGGCATCTTGGTGTGACATGCCCTTGCCATTGTCCTCGATATAAATGAGCGTCTTTCCCGCATCACGAATGACCACTTTAACCTTGGTAGCGCCAGCATCTATGGCATTCTCTAACAACTCTTTCACGACAGAGGCTGGTCTTTGTACCACCTCACCCGCCGCAATCTGATTGGCTACATTGTCCGGAAGTTTTAAAATCACATCACTCATGCTTCCATCCACTTTTTCAATGCCTCTTCGGGAGAAACGCTGATATTTTTGATTTGCAACAATTTCATCACCACCTGATCTACCAGTGTATCTGGACAAGATGCTCCGCTAGCAATAACCACTTGAGATGATTGTCCAATTTCAAAAGATGACTTCTCAGGGTTCATCGTAGAGAGATTAAGGTGGTCTATATAATCACCATTGATTGCATCCGCCGATTCCACAAAAAACGTTTTGATTTTCTGTGAAAGTATGGTTGCCAATTGGTAGGTATTGGATGAGTTGTGCCCGCCAATCACAATGGCCACATCAGCTCCTGTATTGAGCAATTGCATGGCTGCATCTTGGTTGTCATTTGTTGCATAACACAACGTATCGCGGGTATCTGCAAAACTACCTTCGCCTTTTACCTCAATCATTACTTGCTTGAGATACTGGGCTATCTCCTCTGTCTCAGTGGCCAACATTGTGGTTTGATTAACCACGCCAATTCGATTCAAATCTTTTTCAGGATCAAAATCCACTGAACATTTTCCTGCAAAATCAGAAGCAAATTGCTCAACTGATCTTTTGCCTTGAATATAATCTGCCAACAAACCAGCTTCCTTCATATCTCTGACGATAACACTTTTGGTCTTAACGTTGGCATGACTAAAAGTTGCGCGGGTTTCTTCATGTTTGTACTTGCCATGAATGATAATGGTATACCCCTCTACCCCAATTTCATTGGAACGCTTCCACACCTTCTCCACAAACGGACATGTCGTGTTGTATTTTTTGACATCTACACCCAGAGCAGACAATTGCTCTTCAATTTCAAGCGTTGTTCCAAAGGCCGGTGTAATCACAATGTCATCACTAGAAAGTGTATTCCAATCCATCAATCGATTGCCTGCTGTATCCATGATAAAAGAAACACCGAGCGATTTTAAATCTTCATTAACGGCAGGATTGTGGATCATCTCACCCAATAAATAAACGCGTTTTCCTGGGTTTTCACTCACTGCTTTAAATGCAATTTCTATCGCGTTCTCCACTCCATAGCAAAATCCCATGTGACGCGGGAAAATCAAAGTCAAATCATTCAGACTTATTACAGAAGGAGAAAAATCTTTCTTTCTCGGATCCTGGGCCTTGCGCCATTGCTTAATTTTTCCTGTAAAAGCGGATGAAAACTGGGCTGGGATTTCAAATTTTTTCATTTCAATTATTATTGTAGCAATGCGCTAAAAACTTCTTTTCTCTTTTTCTTCTGTACGCCCGCGTCATCTTTTTCCATTCCGCGCGATGTACATATTTCTCACTTTGCAAAATCTTCTTGCTCAATGTTTGAAGAATAAATTGATCTTGCATCAAGGGTTGCACTTTTTCATGAGTCAATGAAAAATACAATTGCGCTTGAAGAAATGCATACATCAAATCCATCTCCTCTTCTATCGGACCAAAGCAAGACATATCCGTTACCCACTTCTTAGTTGGATGATTTACCATCCATTGTAACACGTATGCGTTGGCTTTTGTTCGCTGTTCAAACTCCCAAGAAAGCGGTGTATCACACAACCACTTGGCCACTTTTTTTACTGTATCCTGCGCAGCCTCAAATTCAATCACTGAATCCCAATTGTTCGGCTTAAAATCAGGACATGAAGGCCATTGTGCATGACTGAATACATGCCAAAACAACAACATCCATGTCAAACACCAATTCATATTTCATTGACTTGTTCGTGAAATTGAATTCCTTTCGTTTTCAATTCAGTCAACAACGCTTGATAAATATGTTTTCGAACTGGGATAACCACGCCTCTGTCTTCCCAAAGTCCATTAAGTATATAAGGGACTGACATGGCCATCGGCAATCCCACCGTCGCGGACATTGCAGTGTTGCTTGCATCTTCTCCTTCCATCACCATGTGAGATTGCAAACGATATTTTTTTCCTTTCAATTCGTAATCAAACAAATGACACATCACCAACATATCACAATCGTTGGGAGACAATTCCCATCTCTCTTCAATCAATTTCTGAATTACTTGGGCAGGTGTCCCCTTTTCAATTGGGACCGGCGTTACATCCCACAAACCTAACCATTGCAATTTGAAAAGTTCATCCTTGGCAACGGTTTCCTGAATCCACTTGGCAGAATCTCTGGGTAAAAATGTTAAGGTAAAATCCATCATGGACATGCCTTCCCAATTCATTATTTTTTGGTCATCGGTCATTCCCCAGCTTACCAAGTGGCTCCAAGCTTGACTGAACCCTGGTCTTCTCAGAGTGCCGCGGTACAGCGTTGGAATACCTTCAAGGTTATACAATTTCTCGTAAGCCATTGAATCGCGGTTGGCATAACCATCGAAACTTCCATAACCCGGAATTTCTACAGACATCAACTCGCGGTACAATCTTCCGTAGGGAATCAACTTCTCCCTGCCTTCCTCTCTATAATGCGCTAGGCCTCCAGCACCTGCCAATACAATATTGCGTGGATTCCAAGTCACTTTGTACTTCCATGGATTATTGTCTGATTTAGGAGCAATAAGTCCACCACACAAACTGTAGAAACCTTGAATATCAGCGCCCTTGGCGCGCAAATCATCAATGATTTGCATGGCCGACATGTGGTCAATGCCCGGATCTACACCCAATTCATTGATGAATATCAAACCCTTTTCTATTGCCTCATCATGCATGGCCATCATCTCTGGACTCACATAACTGGGCGTAATCAAATGCTTGTAATGTTTCAAGCAAAGCTTGGCTACTGTTGGGTGCATAAACGCGGGCAGCATGGAAATCACCAAATCCGATTGCGCAACCTCCCTATCCATCATCTCAACATTCTGCGCATCAAACTCAAAAACACTCCCGTGCTCATGGCCCTTAACCTTTTCCTCGGCGATGGACAAAACACCATCTCCTACTCTCACATGAATACGCCATGATTCCGCATTTTCCAAAAGATGTTGTATCAAATGCGTACTGCTTCTTCCTGCACCCAAAATGACCACTTTTCTCCAAGTCTCTTCCATGATTGTTCACTATAAATTTTGGTGCATCCTCGTTTGCCTTCAAGTTTATAATTGGCACGAAATTTACCAAGGCAAAAATGAACTAAATTTACCACCTAACAAAGCCGATATGAAACATATTTTATGCATGCTCTTTTCCCTGTTTACTTTGGGGATTTTTGCTCAGAATTCTACAGCGGATGCCGTTATCTATTCTGAAAACGGCGATAAGTTCAGAATTTACCTGAATGAAGAGCTCATCAATGAGGATCCCCGATCCAATGTAAAGATCAAGGGATTAGAATCTGAATTTTACATGGTTCGTGTAGATTTCGAGGATGCGCACTTGTCTGATTTTACAAGCAAAATGTTTGCAGTCAAATACGGCCTAGAGGTAACATACGTAATCAAACTAACCAAAAAAGGATATGCATTGCGTTATTTCAGTGAGCGACCCAAAGAGGCTTACACCACAAATCTTCCTACAGGAACCTATCAGTTCGAACATGAAATATCTGCGCCCATTCAGGAACCAGATGTAACTTCATCTCCCAACAATACTGGTGTTTCTTCAACCACAACCACCCAAAAGACAACCGTCACACAAAAAAACGGTAACGCGGGCAATGAAAAAGTAAATGTGAATGTCAACATGGGTGGCGTGAACATGGGAATCAACATGGATATTCCTGCCGATGCCACCACGAATCAAACCCATAGCAGTTCGACAACTACTACTACCACCACGACAACAACGACAACGACCCAAAGCACCGGAGGTATTGGAAATCCAGGCAATACCAACCAAAAACCCCAAACGCACCAAAAACCCCACAATAAGCCTCAAAGCCAAGGTAATATTGCACCTACTGGCAAATGTGGTTTTCCTATGGAAACCAGCACTTTTGAAAGTGCAAAAGCAAGTATCAAATCCAAATCATTTTCCGATAGCAAAATGACTTTGGCCAAACAAGTGACGGACGCCAACTGCCTGAGCGCTGCGCAAATCAAGGACATTACTATGCTTTTTGATTTTGAAACAGACCGCCTTGAATATGCCAAATTTGCGTACAGCAAATGTAACGATCCTCAAAATTATTTTCTTATCAACGATGCCTTTCAATTTGAAAGTACTATCGATGAATTGAACCAATTTATTAAGCCATAAAAATGAAAACACGTATCCTTTTTTTATTCGCGATCCTCTCTCTATTCTCAGCCTGCAAAGGTCCTAAGTACTATTACAAGCTTGGCGCAAAGCAAGAAGCGAGTGGACTTTCCATTGAAGCAGCTGAAAGCTATTATACTGCACTCAAACAAAAGAAAAACTTTGTTGAGGCGCAAGCGGGAATGAAGAGAACCGGCCAAACGGTAATGAATCAAAAGCTTGTCGAATTTGGCAGAAAGAAAACCATGGCAACCCCAAGAGAAGCGGTGTATTCATATGTTGATGTACAAGAATACCAGAAGAAAATTTCCAATGTTGGCGTGACATTAGAAATTAGTCAAATGTACCAAGACGATTTTGAGGAAATCAAAAAGACATACATCCATGAATTGTATGAAAAAGGAACAACGCAGTTAGAGCAAGAGCAATACAAAGAGGCAGAAGCCAATTTCAAAGAAATCTCCAAATTCGATCCCAATTTCAAAGATGCCAAAGATTTACAAGACATTGCATACCTAGAGCCACTTTACAAGGATGGCAAAGCAATGTTTGAAGCCGGCCGTTATCGTTCTGCCTATGAGTCGTTAAATAAGGTGATTGAAAGAAGAAACAACTACAAAGATGCTGTTGCACTAAAAAACAAGGCGCTTGACAAGGGAACAATTACCATTGCTTTGTTGCCTTTTACCAATGGCACAAGAGAATCCGGCGCTGAAATTAGTCTTTCCGCCTATACATTATCAGCATTAACTTCCATCAAAGACCCGTTCTTGCGTGTAGTGGATAGAGAAAATATGATGGCCATTTTGCAAGAGCAAAAATTACAATTGAGCGGGATTGTTGACGACAAAACAGCGGTTGAAGTAGGTAAAATTGTCGGTGCACAAATCATCCTTACTGGTAGCATATTGAAGTTCGATCAGAAAAAAGGAAGCATCGCTCGTGAGCGCAGAAATGCCTTCCAAGCCTATCAAGAAAAGCAAGTCAGCAATGGACAGGAGATCATGGTCACCAAATACCGTCCTATCGAATACGATTATTATTACGGCAAAAGTTACTGCGCTTTGGATGCCCAAATGAAATTGATCTCGCTTCAAACAGGAGAGTTATTGCGCACATCAATGTTCAATAAGAAGGTTGAAGACGAAGTATATTATGGTCGCACAGACTACAACAAAGATGCATTGTATCCCAACGAGGGAGGGAATGTTCAAACAGCCTCAGACAAAGTTCAAGGCTTTAGAAATTTATTCAATATTCGCCGTGATTTAAAATCAGCTGATGAATTGACAGCTGATGCCTACAAGCAAGTAACTGCTGAAATGGCTCAACAGGTAAAATCTTTGATGTTGGAATTGGTTAGATAATGCAAAAACTGGTTTTACATATCATTTCGCTCCTGCTCCTTTTTGCGAGCTGCTATACCCCTGAACAGGTTCAAAAGACCAATGCAGTTGCACCCAAAAATGTTCCGCCTCCGGAATGGGTTACGCAACGCCCTACCAGCAATCAATACTACATCGGCATTGCGAGCTGCAATAAAAAATTGAACCCTGTTGATTATGCAGCTATTGCCAAAAAAAATGCGCTCAACGACATGGCTTCGAGCGTCAGTGTTCGTGTTCAAGGACAGAGCTTCCTCAATACCATGGAGGTTAACAAAGTGTTCTCCGAAGATTTTTCGTCCAATATCAACACCACCACGGACATTGAGTTTGAAGATTATGAGACTGTAGGGGCTTATGAAAATGACCAAGACTATTTCATTTATCTCCGCATCAGCAAGGCTGCATACCAAGAGCAGCAAGCCCGAAAGAAAAACGAAGCCCTGCAGCAATCTTACAATTTGTATGAGCGTGGCCAAGAGTCACTGAAAAGAAACCAATTGGGGTCTGCCATGGATTTGTTGCTCCATGCACTATTTGCAATCAAGCCCTACTGGAATGAGCCCAATCACTTTGTGACACCTGGCGGAGAGGACTTACTTCTAGATCAACAGATTTACAGCGATATCGAAAGAATACTCAGCGGACTTCAGATCAAATCTGATGACAATGGCATTGTACTGAATACCAAAAATCAATACACACAAAGCACAAGTATCAAAGTGTTGTTCAACGGGAATGCGGCTACTGGTGTGCCATTAACTACCCATTTCCCAACAACAAAATATACCAGAGCTAAAAAACAAGCCACAGGTCCTGATGGAAAACTAATCATCAACATTCAAGATGTACCTCTCGATAGCAAGTCGCCTCAATTAGAAGTAAAGTTGGATGTTGATGGTTGGATTGCACTCGATTTGGACGAGAAAATTTGCAAACGACTGTTGCAATCCACACCCGTGAACAATCTACAATTGCCTATTTATTTGGTGAAACCTACTTTCTTTATTCGCTCCGTTGAAAAAGAATTGGGAGAAAATCGCCAACAACAATTGCTTGCCATTGCGACCCAATCCTTTTTGACCCAACAAGGCTTCACCACGGCAGCACAAAACAAAGCCGATTACATCATTGACATAGAAGCCAACAGTACATCAGCGGGTCAAACCCAAGATTTTTCAAGTGCACTCTTGGATTTAAAGTTGACATTGACTGACAATCAGGAGGACTTGATTCGCTATCAAAACAACACCAACTCCATCAAAGGCGTGCAACTCAGTGTGCCCGCAGCGAGCGCTGAAGCTTATAAAAAAGGAAAAAATTTACTAGAAGACGAATGGTTGAAATTGATGTTGCAAGCAATTTTGTAACTTTGGCATTATTCGTGTAAACGCAAAAAAAAATAAACCTCAAATTAATAACGAAATGAAAATCATGAAATTTACCCTATTGCTAATGGTGGTTGCTATTGGACTAGGAATGACAGGATGTAAAAAGAAAAAAGGTGCTGCCAAGTCTGATGACACTGGAGTAAACCCCAAACAACAAGGTGAAGTATTGATCAACGAGTATTGCTCTGGAGAACAATACATGAGTACCAAAGATGCTTTCAGAGCAACTGCTACTGGAGAAAGCATGGACCGCGAAACGGCTAAGAAGAAAGCAAAGTCGAACGCAATGTCTGAGTTGTCAAAGTCTATCAGCGCAACTTTGAAAGTTGTTGGTGACAACTACGTGAATTCGTCAGAATTCAACAACAAAGAAGAAATCACTGAAACTTTCCAAGAAATGACTCGCACAGTTGTCGATCAAAACTTGAAAGGAGCTGTTGAGATTTGTGAGAAGTTGACACAAAAACCTGATGGTTCATATGTAAGCTATGTAGCTATTGAATTGTCTGGTGAGCGTTTGGCTAACTCAT